>CZKG01000062.1_pt3 | contig 51222 bp, 42 predicted proteins | sample 1122071 | NCBI WGS metagenome assembly CZKG01 (sample SAMEA3539301, study PRJEB10725) | soil metagenome | biome: tundra; feature: field; material: soil | place: USA | collected 2010-05 | depth 0.15 m | reverse complement strand
GCTGCCGGTGATCAACGAGAACGACACGACCGCCACCGACGAGATCTCCTTCGGAGACAACGACTTCCTGGCGGCTCAGGTGGCCGTTCTGATCGCCGCCGACGAGCTGATCCTGCTCACCGACATCGACGGTCTGTTCACGGCCGATCCGCGCCTGTACCCAGACGCCCACATCGTCACCGAGGTCAACGACTTCTCTGAGATGGACGAGCTCGAGATCGGTCACACCACCTCTCCACTCGGATCGGGCGGGATGCGCTCCAAGGTGGTGGCGGCCGAGATGGCGACGGCCGCCGGCATCGCCACGGTCATCTGCAACGGTCGCCGTCCGGAGGCGCTTGCGGCGGTGCTCGCTGGCGAGCGCGAGGGCACGCGCTTCGCGGCCCGTGAGGCGCGCTACAGCAGCTTCAAGCTATGGCTGAAGTACGCCAAGCCCTCACGCGGCACGCTCGTCATCGACGCCGGAGCCGTTCGCGCCGTGCGCGAGGGCAGCGCCAGCCTGTTGCCGGTCGGTGTGGTGGAGGTGCTCGGCGACTTCGACGCCGGCGACGCCGTGCAGATCGTCGCCCACTCCGAGAGCGGCGAAGCGCCGGGTCGAACCCTGGCCAAGGGGATCTGCAACTACTCCGCCGAGGAGCTGAGGAAGGTGATCGGGCTGAAGTCCGAGGCGGTGCGCAGCGTGCTGCCGCGCGCCACCGAGGAGGCCGTGCACCGCGACTATCTCGTCGTCGACTAGAGCCGCGGCGCTCTACCCTGTAGGGCGATGGCCACCACTGTCTCACCGGTCTCTGAGACCTGCCTGACAGCGAAGCGCGCGGCGCGTGTGCTCGCGCGCGCGGACACCGCCGTCAAGGATGCGGCGCTCGAGGCGATCGCCACCGCGCTGGAGGTGCGCCTGGGGGAGATCCTCGCGGCCAACGAGCGCGACCTGGAGCTCGCCCGCGAAGCCGGTATCGGCGCGGCGCTGCTCGACCGTCTGCGCCTGGACGAGCTGCGCGTGGCCGGGATCGCGCTGGCCGTGCGCCAGATCGCGGCGCTGGCCGATCCCGTCGGCGAGGTGATCGACGGGCACCGGCTCCCCAACGGGCTCGACGTCCGCAAGGTGCGCGTGCCGTTGGGCGTGGTGGCGGTGGTCTATGAGGCGCGGCCCAACGTCACGATCGACGCAGCCGCCCTGTGCCTGAAGTCGGGTAACGCGATCGTGCTGCGCGGCTCATCGACCGCCATGCACTCCAATGCCGCGCTCAGCCAGATCGCCGCCGAGGCCGCCGTCGGCGCCGGTCTTCCGGAGGGCTGCGTGAGCCTGGTGGCCGGCGGAGGGCGCGAGGAGCTGGCCGAGCTTGCGACGCAGCAGGGCGTCATCGATCTCATCATCCCCCGTGGCGGCGAGAGCCTCAAGGAGGCGCTGCAGGCCGTGGCGACGGTGCCCGTGATCTACGCGGCGTCAGGCAACTGCCACGTGTATGTGGACGGGAGCGCCGACCTCGACAGCGCCGAGGCGATCGTGCTCAACGCCAAGACCCAGCGCCCCGGTGTCTGCAACGCCGCGGAGACGCTGCTGGTCCACGAGCGGATCGCGGGTGAGCTCCTCCCGCGCGTGCTGCGCTCGCTGGCAGATGCCGGCGTGCTCGTGCGCGGCGATGAGCGCACGCTGGCAATCGCGGCTGAGCTCGGAGCCAGCGCCCAGGGGTCGATCGCCCGGATCGAGCCGGCCGACGAGGAGGACTGGGGCCGCGAGTACCTGGCCCCGATCATCGCCATCGGCGTCGTCGACTCGGTCGAGCAGGCGATCGAGCACGTCGGCCGTTATGGCAGCGGTCACTCCGAGGCGATCGTGACCCGCGACACGGCCGCCGCGCGGGCGTTCCAGCTCGGTGTGGACGCGGCCTGCGTGTACGTGAACGCCTCCACGCGCTTCACCGACGGGGGGGAGTTCGGGATGGGCGCCGAGATCGGCAACTCCACCCAGAAGCTGCATGCGCGCGGCCCGATCGGGCTGCGCGAGCTGTGCACGTTCAAGTACCTCATCGAAGGTGACGGACACGTCCGCGCCTGAGCAAGCCGCGATGACCGCGCAGTCGCTCGGCATCCTCGGAGGCACGTTCAACCCGCCCCATCTCGGGCACCTTGCGGTCGCACTGCACGCGCGCCACGATCTCGCCCTGGAGCGCGTGCTGTTGATGCCGGTGCACACCCCGCCCCACAAGACGACCGGTGCCGACCCGGGCCCCGAGCACCGCCTGCGCATGTGCGAGCTGGCGGTGAGCGGCGTGGGGGGGCTGGCGGCCTGCGGCCTGGAGGTGGAGCGGGGCGGAGCGTCCTATACGGTGGATACCTTGAGAGCCATCCATGCCAAGCATCCGGACGCCCGGCTGACGTTCATCGTGGGAGCCGACACGGCCCGTACGCTGGGCTCGTGGCACGAGCCGGCGAGGCTGCTCGAGCTTGCGAGCCTGGCGGTGGCGATGCGTCGCGGCAGTGCGCGTGAGGACGTGCTCGACACGCTCGCCGCTCTCGGTGCGCCGGGGCGCAGGGCACAGGCCGACGTGCGCTTCCTGGAGATGGATCCGGTCGAGGTGTCCTCTTCGATGGTGCGCGAGCGGGTCGCGCGAGCCGAGCCGATCGACGAGCTCGTCGGCGCCGATGTCGCGGGCTACATCGCCGAGCACGGCCTCTACCGTGCGCCGATCGAGGCGCTGCGCTGATGCAGCCAGAGGAGCTGATCGGCGAGATCGCCCGCTATGCGGCCGACAAGAAGGCCATCGACGTGGTCGAGCTCGACCTGCGGGGCGTGCTCGGCTACACCGACTACTTCCTGGTCTGCTCGGGCAACACGGGCCGCCAGGCCAAAGCGATCCACGACGGCATCCTCGAGGGGCTCAAGCACGAGCACGAGATGCTGCCGCGCCGGGTCGAGGGCTCGGCTCAGGCAGGCTGGATCCTGATGGACTACCTCGACGTGGTCGTCCACATCTTCACGCCGGAGACGCGAGAGTTCTACCGCCTCGAGCAGCTGTGGGGAGAGGCGCCGGCGCGGGCGGCCGGTGACGGCGCCTGATCGAGGCTCCGGCGTCCTCCAGTGGGAGACGCCAGCGGTGCGGTCGTGGACGTGCCGCTGCCTTGCTTTTTCGTGTACGTGTGAGGATCGAGCCGGCCTTGGATATCGATATTCGAAGTTCGGTTGACCACTCATAGCATTTGCGGTTATGGTCGCGCCGATAGCGCCGCGCGAGGGCGTGGTGCGTGGGAGTGAGGGGAATCCATGCATTATTCGATCGCCGGGCGCCGGCGGCAGCAGCCTGCGCTCATCTTCGTCGCGCTTCTTGCCGCGGCGTTCATTTACGGCCTCAGCGGCCTGGCGCCGATGGCTCACGCTGAAGGTCCAGGGTCGGGCACGCCAACGACGGTCAGCCTGGGCGACTCGTTCATCTCGGGTGAGGCCGGGCGCTGGGCAGGCAACACCAACGAAAGCTCATCCAAGACAGACGCGCTCGGATCGACCGCATACGACGACAACTCCAGCGGCAACGGCGAACTGATCGCAGGCTGCCACCGCTCGAAGGCGGCCGAGGTCTACATCGGCGGCGGCGTCAACGGCGTGAACCTCGCCTGCTCGGGGGCCAAGACCTCGAGCTTCTCGACCGAAGGGCTGTTCAAGCCGGGCATCGACTTCTACAACTCCGGTGGTCACGAAGGCCAGGCGCTGATGCTCCAGCACTTCGCGGCCACTCACAACGTGAAGCTCGTCGCGCTCTCGATCGGCGGCAACAACTTCAACTTCGCGGGCATCGTGACGACCTGCGTCGAGGATTTCCTGGAGTCGACGATCTTCTGGGACTTCTACTGCAGCGAAGAAAGCTCGGTGACGAACAACTTCACCTCGGGCAACGTCTCGAAAATCAAGGGCGAAATCGAAACCGCGATCCGCAACGTCGCGACCGCGATGACGAACGCGGGCTACACGAGCTCGCAGTACACGATCCTCGTGCAGAACTACCCCTCGCCGATTCCCAACGGATCGGAATTCCGCTACACGCAGAGCGGCTACAGCAGACAGACCACCGGCGGATGCGGCTTCTGGAACAAGGACGCCAACTACGCCAACGCGACGATGCTGCCGACGATCGACAGCACCGTGCTCGGCGCCGCTTCCGGGGTGGGCCTGTCGAACGTCAAGACGATGGAATTGAGCTCCGCCTTCAACAGCCACCGCCTGTGCGACAAAGGCGTGGGGCTACTCGAGGAAGAGGGGCTGTCCAACTGGAAAGCGACCGAAGCGGTGAACAAGAGCGAGTGGTTCAACCAGATCCGCACGATCGAAACGCTGTTCGGGACCTATCAGCTCCAGGAAGACATCCACCCGAACTACTGGGCCCAGCTCGGTTTGCGTAACTGCCTGACCCAGGCATACAACAGCGGTACGCCCAAGAGCGGAACGTGCACGACCTCGGGCTCCGGCCTGAACTCGGCGGGCGAGCCGAACATGTCGCTGCACTGATCGGCCAAGCCCGCGGTGAGGGCGGCCGGGCGCGGAGATCGACCGCGCCCGGCCGCTGCGGGCCAGTTGCGAAGATCGGCGCGTGAGCACGACCGCGCCTAGCCACACGCCACGCGCCGATCTGCGCGAGCGGCTGCGTCATCAGCTCACGCAGGAGCGCGTCATCTAGTACTCGGGGAGCGCAGCTGGGGTGCGCTCCCTGCGTGCGATCAGGATCGTTGCCGCCTGCGTGAGCAGCGCCAGTGCCGTGGCGAGCGCAAAGGCCGCAGGGGTGCCCAGTCGATTCAGCGAGATGGCGAGCGTGAAGCAGAACAGCGCGAACGCCACGAAGCCGCTGATGAGGCCCCGCAGCAGGCGCAGCAGCTCGTCGGTTCCACGTTGGGCGTGCGTGAAGGTCGAGAGCACCGTGGCGATTATGGGAAACGGAGCCAGCAGTCCGCTCAGCTGTGGCCCGAGCCAGCCGGCCACGGCGGTCAGCGTCAGGACCAGGACCAGTGCGCAACCGGCCCGCACGGGCAGATCCCACACGGGAGGCGCGGGGTGGCTCTGGGCAGGCGCGTCCGGGTGCGGCAGCGAGGCGAGACCGACGAGCAGCCCGACCCCGGCGATCCCGAGCGCCACGCCTGCTGGGATCGAGAACGCGCTGAAGATGGCTGTGCCTACTGCGAACGCGAGCCATCCTGCGAGCATGCTCGCGCCCCAGAACAGCCGACCGGCCAGACGGGCATAGACGACGACGAACGCGATCAACGAGACGAGGCCAAGCAACGTTCCCGCGGCCGCTCCGGCGGCAAAGGCCCGCCCGTGGGCGAGCGCGTACACCAGCAGGATCGGGCCCGCCACCACCGGAAGCCCGGCTATCAGGCCGCCGACGCGGGGCCCGAAGCGCCGGGCGGCGAGCGACGCTCCGACCACGAACGCCGGAGCGAGCAGCAGCTTGATCGCGAGCAGGGTCACCCGTGGATGATGACGCACGCATCTCGTGGCCGGCCGGGCATCGGTGTCCTCCGCGCGCAGACGCAGCGGCTGAGTCACGGCGCCGAGCCGTGAGTCGGCGAGGCAGGCGGAATCTCAAGCGGCGGCAGGCAGGCGCTCAGGCGTGGGCGAGTTGCGGGAGCGGCTCGCCGACGCTCGCTCGCGCAGGAGAACGGTGCCTCCGTGAGCCGGGCTGATGGTGATGCTGCGCCGGCGTGTCTTCTCGGGGTGCGCGCCGACCGCGGCCAGCTCGAATCGCGCCAGCACCGCGCGGATCGCGATCTTCATCTCCACCAGCGCAAAGCTCGCGCCCAGGCAGCGCCGCCGGCCGCCGCCGAACGGGATCCAGGTGTAGGTGCCGGGCGCCTGCTCCAGGAAGCGCTCCGGACGAAATGCGTAGGGGTCCGGGTAGATCGCAGGATCGTGGTGCACGAGGTAGGCGTTCGCCAGCAGGACCACGCCCGCCGGGTAGCGCACGTTGCCGATCGTCACGGGCTTCTTCACCAGGCGCGGCTCCGCGTTGGGGAGTACCGGGCGGTGACGCAGGATCTCGTTGATGGTCGCCGTCAGGTACTCCTCGCCCGAGCCATCCTCGATCTCGCAGCTCAGGCGTGCGAGCACGGCGGGCTCGCGGGCGAGGCGCTCGAAGGTCCAGGCGAGCTGGGAGGCCGTCGTCTCGTGTCCCGCCACCAACGCCGTCATCAGCTCGTCGCGGAGCTCCTGGGCGCTCATCGGCGTTCCGTCCTCGTGCTCGGCCGCGAGCAGCATCGCCAGGACGTCCTCGCCATCGGCGCCCTCGCGCCTGCGCTCCTCGATCAGGGCGTAGATGAGCTCGTCGATGCGGGCTCCGAGCCGCTCGAAGCCGGCGAGCGGCGTTACGCGGCTGAGGGCGCGAGGCGGCGGGGGCAGCAGCGACAGCGGGCTGTCGCCGAAGGTGAGGAGCTTGGTGAGCAGAGCGCGCAGAGAATCGAGCTTCGCACCGCGCTCGAGCCCGAACACCGCGCGCAGGATGATCTCGAGCGTCAGCCGTTGCAGGCGGGGGTGAAGCTCCACGGGCACATCCAGCGGCCAGCTGTCGATCTCGCGCTCGGTCAGCTCGCTCATCAGGCTTGACAGGCGCTGCATCTTCTCGCCGTGGAACGCGGGAAGCATCAACTTGCGCTGCTGGAGGTGGGGGCCCTCGTCGAGGAGGATCACCGAGTGCGTGCCCACGACCGGTTCGAGGATCCTGGCGCCCTCGCCGGGGTGCAGGACGTCGGGCGGCGCCTGAAAGAGATCCTTGATCGCGTCCGGATCGGAGATCATCACCAGCGGTGGCTGGCCGAAGAGGCGAATCGTGAAGGGGACGCCGTAGCGGGCGCGACAGCGCTCGAGGAAGGCGGTCGGCCGGCTCCAGAAGCCGAGCGTCTGCAGCAGCACCGGCATACGCGGGCCGGGGGGGAGCTTGTCAGTCATGAACGCCTCCATCTGATTCCGCTACACTAAGCCATACGTATGAGTATATCTACTGAATGGTATCTGTCAAGCAATCCGCCCGGCCCTGCCAGCGTGGCGCTTGCGGCCATCGCGGCAACGAGGTCGAGGCTCTGATGCCGCGGGGCGAGTTCGATCGCAGTGCGCGCAAGGCCCAGACCCGCAGGCGGCTGCTCGAGGCCGCCGCCCGCGTGTATGCGCGACGGGGCTTCAACGGGGCGACGCTCGAAGAGGTCGCGGCCGAGGCGGGCTTCACCAAGGGCGCCGTGTACGGGCACTTCGGCAGCAAGGAGAACCTGCTGCTGGCGCTGATGGAGGAGCATCTGACCCGGCAGGTCATCGAGCAGGTCGCCCTGTTCGACCGCGAGCGCATCACCTGGGAGCGCCCGCTGGCCGGGAGCGCGCGGTGGATGGAGCAGCTCGAGGCCGATCCGGATCCGTTTCGGCTGTTCGTGGAGCTGTGGATCTACGCCCAGCGCGACGAGCGCCTGCGCCGGCGCCTGGCCGAGGGGCTGCAGACGCTGCGCGTCACCTTCGCCCGCTTCGCGACCGCGAGCGCGCTTGACGCTGGCCTCGAGCCTCCCGCGCACGCCGGCGAGCAGTTCGCCAACGTGATGCTCGCCCTGGGGCTCGGTATGCCGATGCTCAAGCTGGTCGACCACGACAGCCTTCCCCCGTCGCTGCTCGGCGCCGTGCTGTCGGTCCTGATCCGCGCCGTGGAGTCCAGTCCCGAGGCGCGCGCGCTGCTCGCCGAGCCGGATCGAGCGCCGGCGCTCGATCCAAGCGCGTGACGGTCGCGCCAGGTCAGGTGGGCGCGCTGCCATCTGCCCAGCGCGCATGTAACTACTGATACGTACCCGGGCAGGCCCCCGATGCGCCCGGCCTGCCGCGCGGCCTAGCTTGCGATTGATGATCCGTCTGGCGCGACTCTCGATCAACCGGCCGAAGGCGGCCCTGCTCGCATGGGGCGCCGTTGCGGTGGTGCTGAGCGTCATCGGACTCGGCGTCGCGCACTCGCTCTCACCGTCGATCGTGGTCGTGCCCGGGACCGAGTCCTCGCGTGCCCAGCAGCTCGCGAATGCCCATTTCGGCCCGACCCAGCTCGTGCCGATCCTGCTCCGCGGGCCCGCCGCCGAGCTGAACAGCCAGGGGCCACGACTCGTGCGCGACCTCGTCAAGCGCCCGCACACGCGCGTGCTCTCGGCCTGGGACGCCGGCGCCGCCTCGCAGGGACTGCGGCCCTCGGCCACCGCCGCGATGATCGTCGTGTCCGTCGACCGCCCTGAGAAGGAAGTGGTCAACCACGACCAGGCGCAGATCGAACGGCTGGTCGCACGCGATACCGGCCAGGCCGTGCACGCGAGCGTAACCGGTCAGCCCTCGATCGATCGCGCGCTCAAGAATCAGGCGCTCGACACCACCCTGCGCTCGGAGCTGATCGCGCTCGCAATCCTGTTCGTGTTGCTGATGCTCGCCCTGCGCGCACCCGTGGCGGCCGTGGTCGTGACGCTGGTCGGCGCAGCGACCGTGCTGTCGGCCTTCGGCTTGATGGCGCTGCTCGGGCGGCTCATCGACACCGACCCGATTGCCGTGGCGCTGGCCTCGATGACCGGTCTGGCCCTCGGCGTCGGCTACTCGCTGCTGATCCTCGACCGCTTCCATCAGCAGGGGGCGGTGGCCGGAGCGGAGCCGCGCGATGCGACGCTCGCCGCGTCGAAGGCGGTCGCGACCACCGGGCGTGCCGTGCTGTTGGCCGGAACCGGCCTGATCCTCGCGCTGGTGCTCGCCACGGCGATCGCCCCGACGAAGATCCTCGCCTCGCTCGGGATCGGCGTGCTGCTCTGCTCCGCGCTGGCGCTCGGCGGCTCCGTCGTCGTGATGCCCGCCGCGCTCGTGCTGTTCGGAGGCAAGGTGGTCGGTGCGGCCGCCCCGGCTCCGGCGGCCATCACGCGCGACTGGGACCGCCTCGTCTCGACCGGCGCCTGGGTACGCAGGCGGGCGGTGCTCGCCGGAGCGCTCGCGACAGCTGTGCTGCTCGGGCTGGCTGTACCCGCGCTGAACCTGCGGACGGGGCCGCCTGACGTCAGTCAGCTGCCCAACGGGGAGCCGGCACGGCGCTCGTTCGAAACGGTGGCGCGCGTGATGGGGGCAGGCTGGCCGACCCCCTACAACCTGATCGTCGTGAGCCCGGGCGGCCCAATCACGACCTCCACACGCCTGGCCGCGCTCGACCAGCTGCAGGAACAGATCGCTCGCGACCCCAGTGTCGCGTCCGTTGCCGGCCCGGGCGAGCTCAGCGCCCAGACGAAGCCGCTGGGCAAGCTTCCGGTCTCGCTCCAGGAATCCAGCAAGCTGCTCACAGGCGGCAAGCACGACCTGCAGCGACTCGTGGCCGGGCTCGGTCAGGCCGGAAGCGGCGCCAAGCAGCTGCAGAGCGGCCTGCGCTCTGCGAGCGCGGGCGCGGGGCAGCTGCACAGCGGGTCCGGCAGCGCGGGTTCCGGAGCGGCCCAGCTGCACGCCGGACTAGTCTCCGCGCGCAGCGGCTCGGCGCAGCTCTCGAATGGGCTCACCCAGGCGCTCGCCGGGGCGAGCGCGCTCAAGAGCGGCGCCACCCAGGCGCTGGCGGGCTCCATCGAACTGACCAACGGGCTCGGTTCGGCGCACGCGCCCGTTGCGGCCGGACTGCCCTCGCTGAAGCAGCTCGCCGGCTTGACGGCCGCCACCAAGGGCGCCGTCGGCGCGCTGCAGGGTCAGACACAGGGCGCTGCCGGAGACCTGGCGAGCGCGACTGAAGCCCTGCGCGCCATGACCTCTGGCAAGCAGGATCCGCACTATGCCGAAGCGCTCTCCGCACTCGAAGGTGCGGGTGGAGCGCTCGGCGCGCTCGCGCAGGGCCTCGGCAGCCTGGCGCCGGACGTGAGCAGCGCGGCCGGCCTGGCTTCGAGTGCCGCCACCCAGGGCACCTTCCTGGCGAGCGCGCTGGCGCAGCTGCACACCGGCGCCTCCCAGTTGCAGGCCGGACTGGCCAAGCTCCGCGGCGGCGATCTGCAGCTCGCCGCCGGAATCCAGAAGCTCTCTGGTGGCAGCGGAGCGCTCACCAGCGGACTGGCTCAGCTGCGGGACGGCGCCAGCGCACTCGAAGCGGGACTCGACCAGCTGACCACCGGCGCCGGACAGCTCGAAAGCGGCCTCGCCGGCGGCGTGTCGCCGACCGGGCAGCTGGTGAACGGACTGGGCGTCATGCAGGCGAGCGTGTCCAAGTTCCGCGGCCAGCTGCCCTCGCCGAAGGAGCTCGAAGAACTCCAGAGCAAGTCCCCGGGCCTGTTCAACTCCGGTTACTTCCTGCTCGCCGCGATCGCCGGGGCGCCTGCCGCGAGCAGCAACGCGGCGGGCTTCACGGTGAACGTCACGCGCGGTGGCAACGCCGCGCAGATCGTCGTCGTCTCGCGCTATCGCTCGAGCGCGCGGCGTACGGCGGCGCTCGGCGATCGGCTGGATCTGCTCGCGCGCCGCTTCGCCACGCGCAACCACCTACAGGTGGCGATCGGCGGTCCCGCCGGCAACCTCGGTGACTTCACGAGCGCGACCAACTCGCGCCTGCCATGGGTGGTGGTGGCCCTGGCGCTCGCCGCCGTGCTCATGCTCGGTCTTGCATTGCGGGCGCTCCTGCTGCCCGTCGTCGCGGTTCTCTTCAACCTGATCCTCGCCGCCGCGACCTTCGGCATCATGGAGCTGCTGTTCGGCGGGAGCCATCCGCCGCTCGGAGGCCCGGGGTACCTGGATCCGATGTCCATCATCGGCATCTTCACGGCCATCTTCGGGATATCGCTGGTCTACCTCGTCGTGCTGCTCACGCGTACTCGCGAGGAGATGCAGGCGGGCCTGGACGTCGACGGTGCCCTCGATGTGGCGCTGCGGCGCACTGCCGCGGCCAGCACTGGGACCGGCCTGCTGATGATCTCCGCGGTGACGCCGTTTGCAACGACGGGCCTGCTGACGGTCCGGGAGTTCGGCGTGGGGGTGGCGGTGGCGGTGGCGCTCGACGCGTTCCTGCTGAGGCCCGTGCTGCTGCCGGCTGCGGTCGAGCTGCTCGGCGGGCACGCCTGGTGGCCGACACGACCGGTGCGCAGTGAACTACTGAGACCAGAGCAGCAGCGCGCCCCGATGGCAGGAGCGAGGGACGAGCTTAGGGTCGGCCATAGCACGCCTGACCGCAGGACCTCGCCGGGGGATGCGAACCCGCCGGCCCCCACGATGGAGGAGATTCGATGAGAAGGCTCAAGCTGATGGCAGTACCGCTCGCCGGGATTCTGTGTGTCGGAGGTCTTGGAGGGCTTGCCTACGCAAGCTCGCAGTTCACCCAGGCCTCCAATGTCACGCTGACTGCGACCAAGTCAGGCAAGCCGACCGGCTTCAAGGCCAGCCTGCTTTCGAGCGATCCCGGCGCTGTGCAGCCCCAGGGGCTGAAGACGCTCACGATCACATTCCCGGCCAACACCAGGTTCAACTTCAAGAGCACGGCGATCAAGCAGTGCAAGGCCAGCGAAGTCGAAATCAAGGCGACCCTGGGCAAGGCGTGTCCCGCCAAGAGCCGGATCGGGACGGGCACCGCGGTGGCCAACGGAGCGCCCGTGATACCCGTCATCCCCGAGAACGCCGCGGCATTCGCCGGCGCCAAGCGGATCATCTTCCTGCTGACACCCAAAGGCTCGGCCGGTCAGGTGCTGGTGCTCTACGGATCTGTGGCGGCCAACAAGGTCACAACCCAGGTTCCTGTGATCAACGCGGGCGGGCTCAACGTCGTCATCACCGCGCTCGACCTCACCGTCAAGACCATCGGCAGCGGCTCCAACGCCTTCGTCACCGCGGGCAAGTGCACCAAAGGGAAATTCGGAGTGACATCCCACTTCGTCTATCAGTCCGGGGCGCAGTTGACGCTCACCAGCTCCTCCAAGTGCGTCAAGTGAGCGAGGGACCGCGATGGCAACGGCCACGTCACTGCCGCCGGTCGCCGAGCGCGTAACCGGCGCCACCACGCTCGGACGCATGATCCTCTCGGCGTCCGAGCGGGGGGAGGATGTCGCCCTGCGTCATCACGTCGGCGAGGAGCTGCGCACGATCTCCTATCGAGAGCTCGGCGAGCGCAGCCGGGAGATCGCTCGCGGCCTGATCGCGCTCGAGATCGGGTCGGGCGAGGTCGTGGCGATCCTCTGCTCGACCCGCGCTGAGTGGACGCTCTGCGAGGCCGGCGCCGTCTGCGCGGGCGTCGTGGTCGCGCCGATCTACCACACGAGCTCGCCCGAGGAGTGCCTGCACGTGCTGTCGCATTCCGACGCGCGCCTGGTCTTCTGCGAGGACCCAGAGCAACTGGCGAAGGTCGAGCGCATTCGCTCGCGGTGTCCGGCGCTCGAGCACGTCGTGCTGATCGAAGGTGAATCGACTGGGGCGATCTCGCTTGCGCAGCTCCGCCGCGAGGGGGACGTCGTCGACCCCGAGGAGGTCGAGCGGCGCGTGCGCGGCGTCTCGCCGGAGGACCTCGCGACGCTTGTCTACACCTCAGGGACCACGGGACCGCCGAAGGGATGCATGCTCACCCACGCCAACTTCCTCTCGGCCACCGCGATGTACCGCGGGCAGCTCGAACTTGACGACATCCAGCCGGTCATCTACATGTTCCTGCCGCTGGCACACGTGTTGGCTCGCCTCGCCCAGACGGTCGTCATCGACGTAGGCGGAACTCTCGTCTACTGGCGCGGAGATGCGGCGCGGATCCTCGACGAGGTGGCCGAATCCCAGCCGACTCACTACGTGGCCGTGCCGCGCGTGTACGAGAAGATGCACACGGGCGTCATCAGCGCGCTCGAGAGCCGCGGACGTCTCGCACGGATGCTGTTCGCATGGGCGCTCGAGGTCGGCGGCCGGGCGCGTTGCGCCGAGCGCGCGGGCAAGAGCGGGGGCCCACTGACCGCGGCCCGGCTGCGAGTGGCGGACCGCGTCGGTCTCGCAAAGGTCCGCTCCCTCTTCGGGGAGCGCCTGAAGCTGGCGCTCGTCGGCGCAGCGCCGATCGATCGCGAGCTGCTGGAGTTCTTCGACGCCTGCGGGGTGCTCGTGCTCGAGGGGTATGGCATGACCGAGAGCTGCGCCACCGCCACGCTCAATCCCGCGAGCGCACCGCGGTTCGGCACGGTCGGGCGGGCGCTGCCCGACAGCGAGGTGATGGTCGCCGAGGACGGCGAAGTCCTGCTGCGCGGCCCGCACGTGTTCGCCGGCTATCACCGCGACCCCGAGGCGACCGCGGCCGCGCTCCACGATGGCTGGCTGTGCACCGGCGATACCGGCTCGCTCTCGCCGGACGGATACCTCACCCTTAGCGGTCGCAAGAAGGACTTGATCATCACCTCTAGCGGCAAGAACATCAGCGCGGCGAACATCGAGAGCGCGCTGCGTGAGACCCGCTGGATCTCAGAGGCGGTCGTCTACGGCGACCGTCGCCCCTATCTGGTGTGCCTGCTCACGCTCGACCTCGACGAGGCGCCCAAGCTCGCCGAGCAGCTGGGCATTCCCGCCGACCTGCAGACCATGGCTCACGACGAGCGTGTGCGCGCCGTGCTGCAGGCCGACGTCGAGGCGACCAACGCGCGCTTCGCGCGCATCGAGCAGATCAAGCACTTCGCGGTGCTCGAGCACGACCTCACACAGGGTGCCGGCGAGCTGACGCCCACGCTGAAGGTCAAGCACGCCGTCGTGCACACGCGTTACGCGGACCTCTTCAACGCTCTGTATGACGAGCCGGCTGAGGGCGTGCGGTGAGCTCACGCGGTGAGCGCCTCTCCAGTGCGGACGTTGCGTGGCTGCACATGGATCGGCCGACCAACCTGATGGTGATCAACTCGGTCCTTCTCTTCGACGAGAGGCTCGACTGGCGGCGCTTCGAAGAGGTGATCCAGAGGCGACTCGTCGAGCGCTACCCGCGCTTTCGCCAGCGGGTTCGCGACGGTCGCCTGGAGCCCGGCGGGCCCCGCTGGGAGGACGTCCGGGACTTCGACCTGGCGCGCCACCTCCATCGCCGCGGCCTGTCCGAGCCCGGTGACGAGGCTGCCCTGCAGGCGCTCGCCGGCGATCTCGCCGCACTGCCCCTGGACCGCAGCAAGCCGCTGTGGGACATGTACCTCGTCGACGGCCTGGATGATCGTTCGGCTGTGATCGTGCGCATGCACCACTGCATCGCCGACGGGATCGCGCTCGCACAGGTGATGCTCTCGCTGACCGATGAGGCTCCCGGGAGCGATTCCGATGCAGATGTCCCGGCGCCACGATCGCGAGCACGGACGGTGCTCCCGGGCGCTGTCGCCGCGCCCGTCACCGTCGCCGGCGAGTCCCTCTCGGCCGTCGTCGGTCCGCTTGCCGATGCTGCATCGGCGGTGGGGCGTCTCGCTCGTGCGAGCGTACGGGAGGGTCTCACCACGGTCGTCCGGCCATGCCACGCGCTGGAGCTCGCCGACGGCTTCGCTGCCGACGCGCGGGCGTTGGCCAAGCTGGTGTTCACGCCCGGAGATGGCCCCAATGTGTTCAAGGGCGACCACGGAGCGGGGCGGAACGTGGCCTGGAGCAGGTCACTGCCGTTGACACGGTTCAAGGCGGTCGCCCGGGCACACGACGCGACCGTCAACGACGTTGCGCTCGCGGCCGTGAGCGGGGCGCTGCGCGGCTATGTGCTCTCGCGTGGAGAAGAGCCCCACCAGATGCGCACGCTCGTGCCCGTCAATCTGCGCCCACCAGATCCGGGCGTGCCGATCGAGCTGGGCAACCGCTTTGGGCTCGTGTTCCTGGAGCTGCCCGTCGATCGCTCGAGCCGCCGCGAGCGTCTCGGCGAGCTCAAGCGCCGCATGGATGCGATCAAGGCCTCGCCCGAGGGACCGGTCTCATACCTCGTGCTGGAGGCGGTCGGGCTGACGGTGCCCGAGGTCGAGAGCCGTGTGATCGACATCTTCACGGCAAAGGCGACCGCGGTCACCACCAACGTATCCGGACCATCGGCGGCCGTCCACCTAGCGGGAGCACGTCTTGGCAAGGTCCTGGTCTGGGCGCCGACGGCGGGTAGCGTGGGGATGAGCGTGAGCATCTTCAGCTACGCCGGGGCGATCTCGATCGGCCTGCTCGGGCACACGCGGCTCGTGCCGGACCCGCAGGCGATCGTCCAGCGGATCCAGGGTGAGCTCGCGGCGATCAGCCGGCTGGCGCCGCGGAGGGCAACTCGCGCGGCATGAGCTCCCCGACCGTCGCCATCTTCGCTCCGAATCCCCTGCTCACGGTGACCCTCGAGATCGAGGGCGAGGAGCGCGAGAGCGTTCACTTCCACGCCGGCGGCCAGGGGGTATGGGTGGCGGGCATGGCTCGCTGCATGGGCTCAAGCCCAGTGCTGTGCGGCCTGCTCGGGGGAGAGAGCGGCGAGCTGCTGCGCCCGTTGATCGACAAAGCGACGGGCGGGCACCCGAAGTGGGTTCAGAGCGCAGGCGCGAGCGGGTGCTATGTGACCGACCGTCGGACCGGGCATCGCGAGCTGCTGGCCATGAAGCTGAGCGACCCGCCGTCACGGCACGAGCTGGACGAGCTGTTCTCGCTTACCTGCTCACAGGCGCTGGCCTGCGGGTGGCTGGTCGTGACAAACCCGATGCCCGGGGAGTCGCTGCCGCTGGAGACATACGGAGACCTGGTCGCCGACGCTCGTGCGGGCGGCGCTCGCACGCTCGTGGACCTTTCCTCGCCGCGCTTGGACGGTGCCCTGGCGGCTCATCCGGACCTGGTGAAGGTCAACGACTGGGAGCTCGCGCAGTTCGTGTGCGGCCCGGTGTCCACGCCCGAGGCCCTGCTCGAAGGAGCCGAGCGCCTGCGCGACGCTGGGGCCCAGAGCGTTGTGGTGACCCGCGGGGAGAAGCCGGCGCTGGTGCTGCATGGAGAGGAGGTATGGCGGTTGAGCACGCCCCGCTTCGAGCACGGCTTCCGCGAGGGGTGCGGAGACTCGATGATGGGCGCGCTGGCCGCGGCCTGGGCCAGCGGGGCGAGCTTCGAGCGCGCGCTCGTGCTCGGCGCGGCAGCCGGCGCGGCCAACTTCCTGAGGCGCGGTCTCGGTCACGCCTCGCGCGAGGTCGTCGAACAGCTCGCAGACGCGGTCAGGCTCGAGCCATGGCCGATCGGCGTCGACGTCTGACGCTCACCACGGCGGTGTGACGGGTGCGCCACGGAGGACATCCTGCGGAGCCCGTTCGATCCAGTCGGCGCGATCGGCCGGGAGGATCTCGCGCAGACGCGCGTACCCCGGGCCGAGGCGGAGCGCTCGCCCGCCGTGAGAGGAATGGGCATCGGTGGCGAGCAGGTGCACGAGACCCGCTCGCATCAGGCGCTGCATGAGCCCATCGGTGTCGCTCGGCTCCACGGACGCGATGAACTCGGCCGTCCATTGGATCAGGCAGCCACGAGCGGCGAGTGCGGCCAGTCGCGCCTCGAAGTCGACGCCCGCGTGGCGCTCGGGGTGAGCGACGATCGGGTGCAACCCGCGCTCCAGCAGCCGCTCTGCGACGGCCAGCAGCTCATCGGCCATCGATCCGGGTCCAGGCTCCAGCAGGATGCATCTCCCTTCTCCGAGGCAGACAGCGCCGAGCTGCTCGTTGCTGAGGCCGTCGGCCGCGAACTGCGCCACCTCGCCGCCCTGGGCGATGCGCACCCTCACGCCATTGCTGTCGAGAGCCCGCTGGAGCTCCTCGATCCTGTCGGGGAGCTCCTCGATCCGGATGTCGTGATCGTCGCGGATGTGGGGTGTGGCACATACGACGGTGATCCCGTCGCGCTCGGCCTCCCGCGCCATCGCCAGGCTGTCGGCGAGGTCGAGGGCGCCGTCGTCGAGCGCCGGGAGGATGTGGCAGTGGAGGTCGATCACGGTTCGAGCATGCCGATCAGCAAGGCGCGAGTTCCCGCCAGGACCGCTTGGCGTCAGCGTGCTGCGCTCTTGGGTCGCGCGGCGCGTCGCGGTTTGGCGACTTTCGCGGCCCTGGCGGGTTTGGCCGCTTTGGGGACGCTGATGGTTCTTGCGGGTTTCCTCTTTGCTGCTGCGGCAAGGTCCTTCTGCAGGCGCTCCAGATCCTTGCGCGTCGTGCTGCCGAGCTTGCCGGCGTGGCGACGGGCGTCGCGCAGCAGTTTGGAGAGATCACGACGCAGCTCGTGGACACCGGATCCGACGCTGCCGCTGAGCTTCTCGAGGTCGGCCTGGGCAACCTCGAGCGACTTGGTGATGCGGCTCGCGAGGCGGTCGTTCTCGGCGCAGCGCGCGTGCGCACTCTGTTTCGTGGGTTTTTTCGCTGTCTTTGGTGTAGGCGACATCGACACTCCTTGAGGTCGTGGCATGGATGCCGCATGGTTCGCGGCTCACGCTGAACCTATGCCACCGCCGTCGGCGGCGCGAGCGGCGTTTACCCATGGCCGCGCGACGAAACTACGCGTCCGACAGTGCGGGTTTCTGCGGATGCGGCCAGGTCGGGGGAAGCGAGACGCGCTATGTCTGAGCCGAGGCGCTCTCGCCGAACAGGCGGTAGGAGCCGACCTCGGTCAGCTCGGTTGCCACCGGCGGCTCATCGCAGCGGTCGCGGACGTTGGCCTGGAACCGCTTGAACGCGCTCACCTCCGAAAGCGGGTTCTCTGCATCCGGGGTCTCGGCGATGTGCACGAAGCTGACGCCGTCCTCGAGCTTGAAGGTCGCGTAGCGCAGGCCGGCGGGCTCGCTGAGGTGAAGCTCGCCATAGACGGCGCGCACGAGCGCCTCGTTTTCCTCGGCCTTGACGCGGTATTTGATCAGCACGTGCTTCATCGGTGGCTCCTCCTTCTAGGGCGCCAGACGCTCGATCACCCAGCCGGCGTCGTAACGGCGACGGTAGCGCAGCCGGTCGTGCAGGCGATCGTCGCGCTGTTGCCAGAGCTCGATCGTCTCGGGAAAGAGGCGAAAGCCGCCCCAGTTGCTCGGCAGCGGAAGCTCGTCCTCCCCGTACAGCTCCTCCAGCTCGGCGACGCGCTGCTCGAGCGTCTGGCGCGCGTCGATCGTCTGGCTCTGGGGCGAGGCCAATGCGCTGAGCTGGCTCCCGCGCGGGCGGCTGCGCACGTACGCAGCCGTCTCCTCGGCGCTCGTATGCACGACCGGGCCCTCGATCCTCACCTGCCGACCCAGCAAGTCCCAGTAGAAGACGAGGGCCGCGCGCGGATTGTCGGAGATCTCTGTGCCCTTGCGGCTCTCGTAGTTCGAGAAGAACACGAAGCCACGCTCGTCGAATTGCTTCACGAGCACCATGCGCGCGGACGGGGCGCCGGCGGCCGAGGCCGTGGCCAGCGTTGCAGCCTCGGGCAGCCTTACGCCCGCCGTCTCGGCCTGCTCGAACCAGCCTGCGAATTGGCGCACGGGGTCACGGTCGACATCCTGCTCGCGCAACGGCTCCCCGAGATCGCTCACGCCGCACATTGTGGGGGATGCCATATGTTTCTGCGCTTGGGACTGACGCTCCGGAGGTAGCTGGGAAGTGCGACGCCCGCTTCGCTGCTGTGCGGGAGTCGTTTCGTGAGAACCTGGCGCATCGGGGCATCACGGTGCGCGAGATGCTCAGCCACCAGGCCGGGCTCGCGGCGATCGGGCAGGATCTTCCCGAGGGCTCGCTCTACGACTGGGATCGGGTGACCGGCGCGCTGGCCGCGCAGCGACCGTGGTGGAGACCCGGCACGGGCCACGGCTACCACGTGCACACCTTCGGGTTCCTCGTGGGGGAGATCGCTCGCCGCGTCACCGGCGAGTCGCTCGGCTCGTTCCTTCGCCGTGAGGTGGCCGGCGCGCTCAGCGTCGATCTGAGCTTCGGCCTCGCCCGCCGGGACCGCGGGCGCCGGGCCGAGTACGTGTTCGACTTCGAGCACACCTCACGTGCCGCGGGTGTTCGGGCCGAGGTCGCCGACATGCATCTGCGGGAACGCGCCTACCTCAATCCGCCGGGCGCGACCGGGATCGGCACGGTCAACACGAGCTCGTGGTTGGATGCGGAGCTGCCGTCGGCCAACCTTCACGCAGGCGCGCTCGGGATCGCGCGCGTGTATGACGCACTGATCAGCGGTGAGTCGCGGCTCCTCGACGCGGAGGTCCTCCGGGAGGCGACTGCGGAGGCCGCCAGGGGAGAGGACCTCGTCCTCGGCCGACCGTCCCGGTTCGGGCTCGGATTTCAGCTCACCCAGCCAGAGCGCCCCATGGGGCCCAACATGAAGAGCTTTGGGCATTTCGGGACCGGCGGCTCCGTTGGGTTCGCCGACCCCGAAGCCGATCTCGCCTTTGCCTACGTGATGAACCGCGGAGGCCCGCAATGGCAGGACCCGCGCAATCGCGCTCTCATCGACGCGGTGTACGACCCACTCGGGCAGCCATCGACCTCGTGAGAGAGCGAGGCACTAAGCTTGCGAGGCTGACGTGGCTCAATCACGACCCGAGGAAGCTCTCAAACGCATATGACGCAACACGACAGCGAGCACGTGGTCACCCTCGATCCGTCGACCTTTCGCGCCTACGACATTCGGGGAATCGTCCCCGACCAGCTCGATGCCGGTGGCGCAGAACAGATTGCTCGTGCGTTCGCCGCTCGCCTGGGCAGACCCGATGCGGTGATCCTCGGCCGTGACGTTCGACTATCCGGTCCAGAACTGCACAGCGCTGCCGCCGAAGGGCTCAGGCGCTCCGGGATCGACGTGATCGACATAGGCCAGGTCGCTACCGACGAGTTCTACTTCGCGTGCGGCGTCCGGCGGCTACCCGGCATGCTCGTTACCGCATCGCACAACCCGCCCGAGTACAACGGCTTCAAGCTCGTGGAAGACCTGCCTCGGCTGACCGTGGCCAGCGAGTTCAAGGACTCGGTCTTCGATCACACCTACGAGGACGCAGCCGAGCATGGCGAGCTCAGCACCTGGGACGTCGGCGCCGAGTTCGATCGTCACATGCTGGAGCTCGTTCCCCCCGAGAGACTCAGACCGCTGCGCGTCGTCGTCGACGCTTCCAACGGAGCGTTGGGACCGGTGTGGGCGCGTCTCGCCGAGGCTCTGCCAGTCGAGGTCGACCTGCTGTTCTGCGATCCCGATGGCACCTTCCCCAACCACGGCAACGACATAGTCCAGCCCGCCAACCAGGAGCCCCTGCGTAGGCGTGTTCGAGAGCTGGGCGCAGATCTGGGCCTGATCTTCGATCCGGATGGGGACCGCTGTCTCGTGGTCGATGACCGCGGCGATTCGGTGCCGGGGGACTTTGCGACGGCGCTGCTCGCCGTCACTCGGCTTCGACACGCACCGGGAAGCGCCGTCGTCTACGACATCCGCTGCTCGGAGGCGGTTCCCGACCTCGTCACCGCCGCCGGTGGAAAACCGTTCGTCTGGCGCCCCGGTCATGTGTACATAAAGCCCAAGATGCAAGAGCTCGACGCAGTATTCGGTGGCGAGCTGTCGGGCCACATGTACTTCAAGGAGTTCTGGTTCTCCGATTCGGGCACGCTCGCGGGGCTGACGATGCTGGAGTACTTGAGCCAACTCGGTCACCCCTTGAGCCAGGAGCTCGCCGCGCTCAGAGGACGTTATTTCTTGAGCGGCGAGATCAACTCGAAAGTGGACGACGTGGACGCGGTCCTGGAGCGCATCCGCGCTCGGTATGCCGACGGCCGTCACAGCGAACTGAGCGGCATCGCGGTGTGGTTCGATGATTGGAAGTTCGTGGTGCGCCCGTCGGATAACGAACCGCTGCTGCGCCTCACAGTCGAGGCCGACAGTCAGCAGCTCATGGAGGAAAAGCGAGATGAGCTGCTCGGGGTGATCACGGCGAAGTAGGGCCGGGCCGCCCGGCGCGCATGCGCTGGGACCACCCTACTGGGTGGCCGCGGCTGCCTGGACCTCTGGCGGGAAGTCTGACATCTCGAACACCTGCCTGATCTCGATCACGTCGCCATCGCCGGCGGGGCAGCGCGACGCCCACTCGGCCGCCTCGTCCTGGGAGTGCACGTCGATCAGCCAGTAGCCTCCGATCGTCTGCTGCGGGGTGTCGAACGGACCGTCGGTGATCATCGGCTCGCTGCCGTCCGCGAACCACACACGGGTGCCCTTCGAGGTGGGATGAAAGCCGTCAAGAGAGAGCAGGATGCCGGCCTCGGTGAGCTGCTGGTTGTATTGCCCCATCGCCTTGACGGCCTCGGGGCTCGGGGTCCAGTCCCCAGAGTCCTGGTTTGGGATCATCAACAAAGCGAATCGCATTGTGCCTCCTGAGGGATCGATGGTTTGCACCCACTAAGACCTCCGAGGCTTGTAGAAATCATCGCGACCCGCGCGTTCGGTGCGGCTTTTCGCGGACCGGGAACAGGTAGCAAGCGCGGATTGCGGCGCTCCCAAGGCGCGCGAACATGCGGGCGTTGACAGCACCGGCTGTCAGCGTCTCGCAAGGTGAGGAGGTTCCATGTCCGATAGGGGTGCACGAATCCCTCGTGTCCTGGCGATCGACGCAGGCGGCACGATGACCGACACGTTCATCGTGGACGAGCACGGCTCTTTCGTTGTTGGAAAGGCGCAGACCACGCCCGAGGACGAGTCGGTCGGCTTCATGGCCTCGGCGCGCGACGCGCTGGGGCAATGGGACTCCACGCCCGAGGATGGCTTTCCCGCGATCGTCTCAGGCATCTACTCGGGAACCGCGATGCTCAACCGGCTGCTGCAGCGCCAGGGGCTGCGGGTCGGTTGCATCGTCAACGCCGGGCACGAGGACTACCTGCGCCTCGAGCGCGGCATCCAGACCTATCTCGGCTCCTCCTACTCCGACCGCCTCCATCTCGCGACCCACTTCCACAACGAGCCACTCGTGCCGCGTGAGCGCATGAAGGGCGTGCGCGGGAGGATCGACGTGTTCGGCGACGAGGTGCTCCCGCTCCGCGATGAGGATGTGCGGGTGGCTGCGCGGGAGCTGCTCGACGAAGGCGTGCAGGGGATCGTGGTGTCACTGCTGTTCTCCTACCGCAATTCCTCCCACGAGCAGCGGGTCGCGGCGATCCTCGAGGAGGAGAAGAAGTCCAGCGGCGTCAACGGCTCGGTGCCGGTGTTCCTCTCCAGCGAGCTCTACCCGATGCGGCGCGACCTGCCGCGGCTGAACTCGACCCTGATCGAGGCCTACGCCGCCGAGCCCTCCCGGACGACGCTGAAGGCCGTGCGAGACATCACCAAGCAGGGCGGCGCGAAGTTCGAGCTGCGGGTCATGTCCGCACACGGCGGGACCGTCTCGATCGAGACGGCCGAGCTCGGCCGCACGCTCGTCTCTGGGCCGATCGGAGGCGTCGTGGGAGGGCAGGCGCTGGCTGAGAGGATGGGGCTGCGCAACGTGCTGTGCACCGACATCGGCGGCACCTCCTTCGACATCGCGCTGATCACCGATGGGCGCTTCGAGATCACCCAGACCCCTGACATCGCGCGCTTCGTGCTGAACATGCCGCTCGTCAAGATCGATTCGATCGGCGCCGGTACGGGCTCATTCGTGCGTGTCAACCCGAACTCGAACAGGCCTGAGCTGGGACCGGACTCAGCCGGCTCGCGGATCGGCGTGTCCTGGCCACCGGGAGGGCTGGAGACGGTTTCCGTGACCGACCTGAACCTGGTCCTGGGGCGCCTCAACCCGGACTACTTCCTCGGCGGCGACGTGGATCTCGACGTGGAGCTCGCCCGCGACGCGATCGAGCGGCAGCTCGCGGCCCCCCTGGGTCTGTCGGTGCCAGACGCGGCCGCGGGCGTGATCGAGCTGTTCGAGCAGACGCTGAAGAACGAGGCCGTCGGGCAGATCCTCGGCAAGGGCTATTCGCCGACCGATTACACGCTGCTCTGCTACGGCGGCGGCGGCCCGCTGCACGTCGCCGGCTACACCGACGGGGTTCACTACCGCGAGGTGCTGGTGCCGGCGTGGGCGGCCGGCTTCTCGGCGTTCGGGTGCGCCTGCGCAGACTTCGACTACCGCTACGACCAGACCGTCGACCTGCCCCTGCTGCCGAGCTTCGGCGAGGCTGAACGGGCCGGGATCGGGACGATGATCACCTCGGCTTGGCTCGGCCTGCAGGACCGTGTCGCGGCGGAGTTCGCGAAGTCCACTATCGAGCGCGAGCGGATCCGCTTCACGCACGCCGTGCGGATGCAGTACTACGGCCAGCTCAACGACATCGAGTTCATCTCTCCGCACGCTGCGCTCGAGGGGCGCGCGCAGGTCGATGATCTGATCGCGGCGTTCGAGGAGGCCTACGCGAAGATGTATGCCTCCTCGGCCCGGTCCCCCGAGTTCGGCTACCTGGTCACCCACGTGATCGTGCACGGCACGGTCGACGTCGAGAAGCCCGCGCTTCCGCAGATGCCAGAGCAGCCGGGGACGCCTCCCCTGAAGGCGAGGCGTCCCGTTCACTGGGGGCGCGCGAGCGACGGCGAGTTCGTCGAGACGGACATCTTCCAGCTCGAGGAGATCCGCGCGGGCAACTCGATCGAGGGCCCAGCGATCGTCGAGCACTCGGCGACGACCTTCGCCGTGCCGCCCGGGCGCAATGCGAGCCTGGACTGCCATCACATCTTCCATCTCACCGACAGCTCGGAGGCCTAGCGATGGCGACCCTCGACTCCACCCGCGCCACTCCTGGGCAGCACGGCGGGATCGGCTGGGACGGCAGGACGCTGCTTTCGATGCTCGAGGAGTCCGAGAGCCTGTTCGCCCAGACGGGCCACTACGCGGGCCTGCGCGAGCTGGAGATGATGAGCAGCGACCCGATCGGCTACGAGAAGCTGTTCTCGCGGCTACGCGGTGGCCTCGTGTCCGCGCGCTCGACGGCGTTGAACATCTCGGCCTCCCCGATCGTGCGCGAGCTCGGCGAGCTGTGCTTCGCGCTGTACACGCCGGAGGGCGACTCGCTGGCGCTCTCCACGGGGATCATCGTCCACGTCCACACGATGTCCGACGCGATCAAGTGGATGGTTCGCCACCGCTACGAGGAGAACCCGGGGATACGTCCCGGGGACGTGTTCGCGAACAACGACCCCACGATCGGGGACGTCCACAACGCGGACGTGCAGACGTTCGTGCCGATCTTCTGGGAGGACGAGCTGATCGCGTGGGCGGGCGGCGTCACACATGTCCTCGACATCGGAGCGAGCACCCCCGGTGGGGTCCCGGTGGGCCCGACCATGCGCTACGAGGATGGCATCGACCTGCCCTGCATGAAGATCGGCGAGCACGACGAGCTGGCGCCGTGGCACCTCGAGCGCTGCCGCAAGCGCACGCGCGCCTCGGCGTACTACATGCTCGACGAGCGCACGCGACTCGCCGGCTGCCACATGATCCGCGACGCCGTCGAGCGGGTGCTGGCGGAGGAGGGCACGCGGCGCTTCAAGGTGTTCAGTCGGGAGGTCATCGAGGAGGGCAGGCGCTCGTTCAAGGCACGCATCCGGGAGATGACGATCCCGGGTCGCTATCGCTCGCCGGCGGTGTTCGACGCCGAGTTCTCCGACAAGGAGCAGCTCCCCGCGCGAGCCCGCCGCGACATCGTGATGCACTCGCCCTTCGAGGTCAGGATCGGCGGAGACGGGACGTATGAGCTCGACTACGACGGCTGCTCGGCCTGGGGCTGGCATTCGATGAACTGCACGCCGTCGGGCATGCAGGGCGCGATCTGGGTGATGTTCACCCAGACTCTGATCTGCAACGACAAGATCAACGACGGCGCCTACTTCGCGATCAAGACCAACTTCCCCGAGGGCACGATCTCGAACCTCGGCGAGGCGGAGGGATCGACGGCGATCGCCTGGGCGTTCCTGCAGCCCTCCTTCACGGGCTTCCCGCGCACGATCTCGCGCGCGCTGCAGGCACGGGGCTTCATCGAGGAGATCCTCGCCGCGTACTCGGTCTCGGGCAACGTCCAGCAGGGCGGCGGCATCGACCAGTACGGGAGTTCCTCGGCGATCATGAACTTCGAGATCTCGGCGCAGGGCATGGGCGCCAAGTACGTGCTCGACGGGACCGACTACTGCGCCGCGATGTTCAACCCCGAGGGGGACATGGGCGACGTGGAGATGTGGGAGCTGATCTCGCCGTTCGTGTACCTGTCGCGGAGGGTGAAGGCCTCCTCGGGCGGACCGGGCCGCCACCGCGGCGGCTCGAGCTTCGAGTCGCTGTTCATGGTCAACAAGACCCCCTTCTGGGAGCTGCAGAACATCGGCACCGGCCGCGTGCTCTCCTCGGCGGGGCTGTTCGGCGGCTACCCCGGCGCGACGGCCTACATCCACAACATTCACGGTGCGGACCTGACCGAGCGTGCGCTCAGGGGCGAGGCCTATCCCGTCGCGGACGGCGACTTCGAGCACCCTGCGCTGATGGAGATCGAGGGCACCTCGCGCGAATACAAGAACGACGGCATGACGCTGCTGTCGCCGTTCGCAAACGGAGACCTGTACCTGTCGGTCATGAAGGGCGGGGCGGGACTGGGCGACCCGCTGCTGCGGCCGGTCGCTGATGTGCACCGCGACGTCAGCGAGGGACACCTGCTGCCCCGCTTCGCCGAGTCCATCTATGGAGTCGGTGACCGCGACGCGCATCGCCGGCGCCGCCTCGAGCGGGCGCGTCCGACGCGGGACTGGGTCGCCAGCGAGCGCGAGCGCATCCTCGCGCAGGACCTGGCGAGGCCGATCAAGGAGATGTATGCGGAGTCGATGCGCCTGTCGCCGCGCTGGGCAGCCGAGTACCGGGGCTTCTGGGACCTGCCGGAGGACTTCGACTTCGACGTCCTCACGCCGACCGTCACCGTTGCCCGCGCGCAGCCCGGCCGGACCGATCCCGATGATGCGGCCGACGCGTTCCTGGCAGCATCGGAACCGGTCGCATCCGCACCTTCGCCCGGAGGGGGCCGGCTCGACCGCGAGACGCTGGAGGCACTGCTCGATGAGCGCCTGTCGCGCCGCGAGGTGAAGGAGATCCAGTCCGGCTACAAGGACGCCGACAGGTTCGAGAAGTGGATCTCGGTGCTCCAGGATCGCGTGGCATATGACGACCCGATCGTGCTCCCGGCCGGGGAGGGCCTGAACATCGTGCGGCGGCGCTCGGACGGGCAGCTGATTCACCGCTGCGACTGCGGCCACGACTTCTGCGCGCACAACCGCAACTGGAAGATGGATGCGGTGGTCCACGTCCGCGAGAGCGAGGAGGCGATCCTCGAGGTCTACCCGAAGATGGCCGGACCGGACCCGACTCTCCAGCATCTACGCGAGTACTTCTGCCCGTCGTGTGCGCGCCAGCTCGAGGTCGAGGCGCTGCCGCCCGGTTACCCCGTCGTGCATGAGTTCCTCCCCGACGTCGAAGGGTTCTACCGCGGCTGGCTGGGGCGCGAGGTGCCGGCGTAGCGACCACGGTCGAGAGACCTCGCGAGGAAGAGATCGCCCGCATCGTCGAGGAGGCCGCCGCGTGGCATGAGCCGGATGGCCTCCGACCGGGACTTGTCTACCGGTCGACCAGCGTCGTGCGTATGAGCGGCAGCGCCGCTTGGCGCTCATTTGCGGTGACGAGCGTGAAGTCGTGCGCAAGCGCAGTCGCGGCGATCCAGAGGTCGTTGCTGGGCTGAGGGCCGGCGCTCGCGCGAAGCTCGCCGTAACGGGCAGCAATGTGGCGGTCGACAGGCAGCGCCGGTGCTTCAGCGAGCACGGCTGCCAGTAGTGCTACTCGGCGTGCGCGAGTTGTCTCGTCCCGTGCGATCAGAATGCCCGTGGCCCGGGTGACCGACCGGTCCCATCCCTACGCGCCGCGACCCCAGGCGCAAACGAGCAACCCTTGGCGTTCAAGTTTGGCGTGAGTATCACCGTCGTCGTCGCGATCCCGAATGGCGCAAGGACGGCGACGGTCAAGTCGGCCGGATGGGTTTCATGGAACCCTTTCATGCAGGTGCTTGTCTTAGGGATCGTGATCACTATTATCGTCTGGTTCGTAACGACCCTCTCCTGGTCAAACTAGGACATGCAGAACGTGGCTGAGGTTCTCCGAGGGGTCGGTTTGGGCCCGCGACGCTCAATACCGGTTGTGCGACGGGCGTCTGCAACGCATCAGGGATCAAGCATGTTGGCGATTTTGATGTACGCCATAAGGTTTGGATGCTCGTTGGGGCTGGCGGCAAGCAGAGCCCATACGAGGGCGAGGAACATGCCCCAGGCGCCGTCCGCCTCACCGGCGAGCGCATACTCGTAGTCATTGAACTCACGGAAATCGACTTTCCCGTCTTCAGCTGGCAGGACGAGGCCCTGATCCAAGACGCAGACGCAGTTGATCACGGCGCCCTCATGCGGGGCGACTTCCTTGGCGTGTCTTATGAGGGTCGGGAGGGTGAGACCTGTGAACCCAAAGACGAACACGGGCGGACTGAGCCAGGCCGATCGCTCGTGACGACGTATCGGGGCACGGGGCATTTCACGAAGCTGGGTGGCCGCTCTGGCCGCGTCCGCGAGCGCGGCCTCATCAACTTTGGACTTGACGCTGATGGCCGCGAGCACGCCCTCAATCGGCAGGATGGTCGCAGCCGGTGTGCTGTACAAGCGGGGCGTGTCGAGCCGGCTGTAGATAAGAACGTCCCACTGCGTAGAGATAGCGTCGTTCGCGGCGAGCACCTGGCCACCTGCTACGGCATAGCGGTAGGGCAGTACGTCTTCCAGCGGCTTTCGTAGAACCCACTCACGCGCCGCGCCTGTGGTCGGCCTGTGGTCGAAGAACCCAGCCTGCCGGGCACTGGCGCGGATCTCCCGTGACTGATCACGCAAGAACTCGCGGTAGCGTTCAGAGCCTGAAAGCGATGCAGCGTGGTCGGACATCGCCGACACTTTACGGCCTGTTGGTGTGCGAGAGGCCGAGCCGCGCTCAGTGGTCGTCGGTCAGCCGCGCGGAACGATCCGACAACGCCGATTGTGCGACGCAAGAGGTCGGGCCGATAAAGCGGTCAATTTTTGCCCGTCAGGTACTCGGGACCGACTCTGCCGTGGCTATCGCGGTCGATTGGCGGAGGCTCACTGGCCGGGAGGTGGTGCTTCGGCGGCGCCGTCGGGTTTGATGAATATATTTGTTACGGTGCGGATTAGTTCACGAAACGCTGCCTCGGCATAGCCGAAGACAAACGCACTCGCGTCGAACGTCGTTGGGTCGGCCGTTATTTTGGCGTCGCCAGTCCCGACACGCAGTATGACCACCAGCAACAAGCACGACACTCCGCCGCTAATTGCGCCAAGTGCGGGCTTTACAGGGTGCCAGTAGTCGAATGCATCTTGCCAATCACCGCGTCCATGAAAGGCGATACCGCCAAGGCTCGCGGCTAGGCCTCCGATTGCTCCAAACCAAGGAACCTCGACGGGTATTCCGGGATCGTGTCCGTATAGCTTTGGAAGTTCGGCTCGGAAATCGGGCGAAAGTATCCAAACGAAGAACAGCACCACAAGCCCGGTCAGCCAAACCATGGCGACTATGAGAATCCACAGTGGTACGCTGTTTCCTGTCGGCTTGTGCTTGTTGTCCGCCATCCTGAAGCCCCCCAAGACTAGTGCGAGTCTGCCCAAGTTCCCAATTCGGGCAAGCTAGCAGATCCCGAGGAAGCGTACAACGCTGCCATGCTGACCTGCTGTGTAGTCTCCAAGGTACACCGTTGGTTCGAGGTCGCATCGGCGTCGCATGATGCCACTTGTGCGACTCGCGGCCAATGGCATGGGCTTATTAGATGCAACTCGATATGAGATGATGTGAGCATGACTAATGACCCCGCTGCATTCGATGAGGTCGTGTGCTCGAACCAAGGTTGCGGATACAGCTTCGGTGAGTATCCGGCGGGGATGGGAGCGACCAGGACAGCATGTCCACGATGCGGCGAGATGGCTCGCACCGTGCGGAAGGCGCCGTTCCATGCGACAGTTGAACCCCGGGCCTCGCTGGGCTATGAGGCTTTTCCGGCGGGCACCACGAGCAAACGCCATCGCTTTGCCTGGGGCTTCACGGGCTGGGATCTCAGCGTAGCGCTTGGACGGTTTGTGCGAAAGGACTCACGCTTTGACAAGCGGGGAAATCGACGCTACGAGCATGTCGAAGATCCCGAGACAGGCGATGTGTTGATCCACCAAGACCATCCGTTGACCGAGCACACCGGCCACGGGTCCGCCAAGTTCAAGAAGGCCCCATCATCGGGCCAGCATCGTTGACGGTTAATCCCTGATCGGGATTCAGGCCCAGTGCCTATATAGCGCTTGCGCAAGACCTCAACCGGCCGCAGGATTTGAGCTATCGATTCGAGATCACTGCATGGATTGCAGTTACCGCGTCGACCTGACCCGAAGTGGCGACGTGAGCATAACCGACGGCCGAGCCTGATGCGTGCGCAACGTCGATGAGATCGTCCCTTGTCGGGCGTACTTCTTGAGCGACTCGCTCGGACAGACGTCCGGCTGGGAGCGGCCCAAACTTGTCCGTTGCAATCTCCAAGGCTGGAACAAGGGCTTTCTTGATTTTGTCGTGGGCTGGGTCGAGCGGCAAGCCTGCCACCGGCTGCAGCTCCTGAAATGCTGCCTCGCCATCCGTCAGGGCGGACGGCCGCTTATCTTGGCCGACGCTCTGACGGAGTGCCCATGCCGCCTCTGTAAGCGCGCGAGTACATATGGTCATCTCGTCATGTTCCGGCGCAGCGTCTGCTACGGCTCGCATGATCTGCCGCTCGAGATCGGGATACGCGTCCGAGATCCCGCGGCCGAAGGCCTCGAGAACTTCGGACCGAAGCCGGGGCGCAGAGAACGCAATGATCCTCACGGCCGTAAGGGCGAGACCCGCTTCATTCCGCAGCTCGTGCCATGCGTCTGCCGCAGCGTTGAATAGCTCTACGACATCGCCTACGTCGAATGTGATCGCGAGCTCGGGTGATTCCATATCGCGACGAATCGACTCGGGAAGCAGCGCGACTCGGTGGCTACCGAAGCGGATCTCTGCCGCGGTCAGCAGGTCGGGCCCCTCCTCACTAGTGACGGCTAGGTAGGCAACCCACTGCGCGGGACGCCGATGCCAGGCTCGCTCAAGCTCGTCGCTGAGCGTCGCCTCACCGTGAGGGCCAAGGAGAAGGATCTCTTGCTGCGGACTTCCCTCGTAGCCAGCGAGGCCGAACGAGACTGCGCCTCGAGCCACGAGTTGGTCGATGGCCAACGACAACTGATCCTCGGATACCCCAAGCGCCCCTTCCAGTGCGGTCCGAGTCGTCGGTCCAGCCGCACCGAGCGACGCCAGCACGATTTGCTCAAGGCCCTCGATCGAGCCGGTAGCGCGCCGGCTCCGAACCTCATAGACACCGGGTCGCGACAAGCCTGACGCCTCGGCGAGCTGCGCTGCGCTGAGGCCGCCAAGGCTGCCTGCGCGCACGAGAACCCTTAGCCGGTCTGCGTTGGCCTTTTCGCGCTCAGCCTGGCGGCGCGCATCGTCAAGTAGTTCGCGCAGTAGATCGCGAGCCGCCTGGGGCCTATTTCGCTTGAGCGGCACTAGAGTATCCTAGCAGCACGTCTAGCTGCTTACATTACTTGAAAGTGAGCAGACAGTCTACGTCAGCTACTATACGCGGACGATGATGCCACTCGATGTAGTCGAGGTTGGGACGACCGCTGGCGGGATAGTGTTGGCGATCGCTGGCTACCTGCTTGAGGTCTCGGCTCTCGAGTTCTTCGGCATAGCCTGTGCGTGCGTCAGCCTCGGGGTGCTTCTGTCGCGCGTCCTCAGCGGTCGCCGATAGCGTCGCCCGCGCTCCGATGACCGCGCGCGACTTTGGGGTCGACCGCCCGTGCTGATCCGCAGCATTCGGACGGTGGCTAGCTTTGACGGGTCGCGTGCACGGTGTACCGACAGCGCTGCCCGGTGTAGTGCTAGAGATGACCTCGCCTCCAACAAAGTATCGGGACTGACGTGGCGCGCGGCGATCACATATACGTCGAACGCGAGTATTACTCCCACCATGGGCTCGATCGGGGCGATGGCTTCGTGATCGACTTCATATCCGGCAACGGCGAGGGAAAGTGGGGTTCGATGATCCGTCTCAGGCCGTTGGCGGACTTCGCGCAGGGCGCAGTCGTGAGAACGACCGCCTATGGAGATCGTCTCTCTGTGGAGGAGTCCGTAGCCCGTGCGGAAGCCATGCTCGGCCAGTGCGGCTATGACCTGTTCTCGAACAACTGCGAGCACTTCGTAACGTGGTGCGTGACCGGCGAGCGCAACAGCGCCCAAATCGACGCGATCTGGTCTGGCGTGAGCTTGCTCGGCAGCACGACCGCCGGCCCGCGCGTTGGCGTCGGCGTGGTCACGGGAGTGGGTACGGCACCCGCGAGGAGCGGGCCGAACCTCATGTCCGGCCTCAAGAAGGTCGGCGGCGGCAATGCAGCGGCTGGCGTGGGAGTGCTCGCGACAACCGGCGCCGTGCTCGGCGCTGGTTCGATGTGCTTGCTCTTTCGCGACCGGAAGTACCTGCCGGCAGAGGAGCGCTCGGCACGGAGCTCGGCGCGCGGCGGTGGAGCAGCCGGCGGGGCGTTGGGCGCTTGCGGGGTCCTATATCTCGTTGGAAGTCTCGGAGTCCCCGGCTATGGTGCTGCAGGTCTTAGCTCCGGACTGTCGGCGCTCGGGACACCGCTTGGGGGCGGGATGGTGGCGGGGATCACCGTCGCTACCGCAGCTCCGGCGCTGCTCGCCGCACTACTCGCGCTCATCTTCTATGGCGTCGCTCGCTGGCTTGACTCACGATCGAGCGCCGGGCCGGCTCTTACGGCTGTCCAGCTGACTCGGTAGCTAGCAGGGCCTCAGCTTCGGGTCGCCAGTAGCGCCTCGATCAGCCGATGAACGCGCCCCTCCTGGTCCGGAAACGCCGAAGCCCCGGCCTCCTTTCCGGGGGCCGGGGCGTTTCGACTGTCTGCCAAATGGTGGAGCTAGTCGGGCTCGAACCGACGACCTTCTGGCTGCCAGCCAGACGCTCTCCCAGCTGAGCTATAGCCCCAGGGTTCCTGCGCGAAAGTGTAGCTACCTAGGCTGCCATGACTCCCTTGGACTCGGCGGCGAGGGTGCGTAGCATCGCTCCGATCGCATACGAGCGAGCCCATTTGATCCCTCTGGCTTGATTGTTCTTCGCAGGATTCAGACGCAGATGGATCGCGCGCCGGCCCGATACCTCCGACGCCGGGATCAAGAAGCATTCGCGCAAGTCGGGCGAGTACGCGGCGATCGCGTCGATCTCGTTCGCCGTATAGCTCGTGTGGACATATCCGCTCGGGGTGTAGCGGCACGTCTGAAGCCGTATGGCGAGTGCGCCGCCGACGCTTTGAGCCAACTTGCATTGGACTCGCAGCAGTCGTGGCTCGAGGTCGAACACCAGGTCATACCGGCGCCCCTCGCAGAGGGGCCGGAGAACCGTGAGGCCGAGCTCGAGCGCCGCCGCCGCGATCGCAGCCTCCGCAGCGGCACCCTTCTGACTGGGGCTGAGGCCATCCATGACTCCAAGCTAGAGGGCTTCGTGTGCCCCGTGGTCGCCCTATGTGGAAATGGCGTGGCGAGGGTGTGACGAAATTGCAACGCTCAGGTGGCCCCGCAAACCCTCAGCTCCGCGGGATGAACTCGGGCACGTCGAGGCCGTCATCGGGCTCATCGTCGCGCTGTGGTCGCCGCCGCCCAGCGGGAGCCGGTGGGGCCTCGCCACGGTCGCGCTCGATGTCCGGGGCGACCTGGTCGAGGCGGGCGGTCATGCCGCCATGGGCCAGACGCACGTCGCGCAGCAGGCGCTCGGCGTTGTTGCGCAGCGAGACCGACAGCTCGCGCAGGTTGCGCGACACCTCCGTCCCCTCCGCCAGGACATCGTGGGCCACGACGTGAGCCTCGCTCGTGATCTCGCGAGCTTCGACCCGGGCCTTGGCCTTCAGCTCCTTGGCCTGCTTCTCGGCCTCCTCGTGCAGCCGTGCGAGCTCCTCGCGCCGTGCAAGCAGCAGCCGCTCGGTCTGGTCACGGGTCTCCTGCGTGATCCGCTCGGCCTCGGCCTGCGCCTTGGCGCGCATCTGCTCGGACTCCTCCTCGGCCGAGGAGCGCATCTGATCGGACTCCTTCTTGGCCGCCGCCCGCACCTGCTCGGACTCGCGATGAGCGGCCGCGCGCAGGCCCTCGGCCTCCTCAGCAGCAGCCGCCCGCCACTCGGCAGCCTCCTCGCGCGCCTCGGTGAGGAGGTGATCGGAGCTCTCGCGCGCCTTGGACAGGGCCTGGGTGGCTTCGCTGTTCGCGCGCTCGGCATCGGCGTGGAGCCTCGTGGCCGTCTCGGTCGCCTCGGCCGTCGTCGCCTCCGCCTGTGCGCGCGCGGACTCGAGGATCTCCTCGGCCTCCTCTTCAGCCGCATGCACGCGGTTGTCGGCGGCGCGATCGGCCTCGGCGATGCGCTCGCGGGCGCGTGTCTCGGCCTGGTCGCGAAGCTCGGCCGCGGCCCGTTCGGCCGCGCCGACGATGTGCGCCACACGCCCTGGCGCAGCGCTCAGGGCGTCGGGATCCTCGTCGTATGGGTAGTGCTCTTCCTCGAACTGGTGCCCCTCCACGCGCGCCATCGTAAACCGCCCTGCTCCCGGGCGCCCGGCGGCCCCCGACGCAAGCCCTAGGCGGATCGGCGAATGGGCTCGGTCAAGACTGGGGTGATGGCAGAGATTGTTGGAAATATGTCCTTGCAGACAGACGACGGGTGCGGGATGATCGCCGCATGGCCAGAGCTCGGGGAGCGCGTCAGATCGTGATACTCGCCTTCCCGGGCGTGCAGAGCCTCGACATCACCGGACCGCTGGAGGTCTTTGCGGGAGCAGAGCGCTTGATCGAGTCCTCTGCCCGCCGCGAGCGAGGCTACGAGGTGCGGATCGTCAGCCGCGATGGCGCTCCGCTGGCGACCTCGAGCGGGTTGACGATCGAGCCGCACGCCTCGATTGCGCAGGCGCCCACGCGGATCGACACGTTGATCGTGCCCGGTGGCGCTGGGCAGCGGAAGGCCGGCGAGGATCAGGCGCTGCTCGACTGGATCGGGCGCGCCTCCACGAAGGCCCGCCGCACGGCGTCGGTCTGCACGGGCGCCTTTCTGCTCGCTCGCGCCGGGCTGCTGAACGGCCGTCGCGCGACCACGCACTGGGCTCGGGCCGAGGAGCTCGCTCGCGCCCACCCCGAGGTGGAGGTCGATCCGGACCCGATCTTCGTGCGCGACGGAGCGATCTGGACATCCGCTGGAGTCACGGCCGGGATGGATCTCGCGCTGGCGCTCGTAGAGGAGGATCTCGATCGCGAGGCGGCGCTCACGATCGCTCGCCATCTCGTGCTGTTCCTGCGGCGGCCCGGCAGCCAGTCTCAGTTCAGCGTCACGCTCGGCTCGCAGCAGCCCCGTCGCGAGCCGCTGCGCGAGATCCAGCAGGCGGTGCTCGAGGACGTGGCGGGCCTCCACACCGTCGAGGCCATGGCCGAGCGCGCTCACATGAGCCCACGTCACTTCGCCAGGGCTTTTCGCAGCGAGACCGGGGTGACGCCCGCCCGCTACGTGGAGCGGGTTCGCCTCGAGGCGGCCCGCCGGCGCCTGGAGGAAGGCGCCGAGCCGGTCGGGGCGATCGCATCGGCGTGCGGCTTCGGGACCGCCGAGACGATGCGCCGCGTGTTCCTGCGCACCCTGCAGGTGGGGCCCGCCGAGTACCGCCGCCGCTTCAGGGGCGAAGCCGTCCGATCACAGGCGGCGGCCTAACATGGACATAGCGATCGTCCTCTACGAGCGCTTCACGGCCCTCGACGCGATCGGGCCGTATGAGGTGCTGAGCCGCCTGCCCGGGGTGAGCCTCGCTTTCCTGGCCGCCGAGCGCGGGCCGATCACCACCGACAACGGCATGCTCACGGTCGTCGCTGAGCGCTCACTCGCGGACGTGCGCGGAGGCGACATCGTCCTCGTCCCCGGCGGACCCGGCGAGGTGGCGGCGCGCGCAGGGGATGGCGTGCTCGAATGGCTGAGAACGGCGAACGAGACGAGCGAATGGACCACATCCGTCTGCACCGGCTCGCTCGTGCTCGCCGCTGCCGGACTGCTCGAGGGCAGGCGCGCGACCACGCACTGGCTGGCCTTCGACGAGCTCGCGCGGCTGGGAGCCGAGCCGGTCCATGAGCGCGTGGTCTTCGACGGCAAGCTCGTCACCGGCGCGGGCGTCTCTGCGGGCATCGACATGGCGCTGTCGCTGGCGGCGAGGGTCGCCAGCCCGGAGGTCGCCCAGGCGATCCAGCTGAGCATCGAGTACGACCCCGGGCCGCCGTTCGACGCCGGCTCGCCGGCCAAGGCGCCGCAGGCCGTCGTAGAGACGCTGCGCGCCCGCTCGCGCTTCACCTGAGCGCGACAACGGTCCCCATCGGACAGCTGCGAGGGCGTCCCGTCCCAGGGCGCCCGCTAACCTCCGATTCCCGATGGCCGAGCACCGATACGACCCGCACGAGATCGAGCCGCGCTGGCAGAGCGTGTGGGCGAGTGAGCGCACGTGGGAGGTGAGCAACGAGCGCGGCGCCGACGGACGCGGGGACGGACGCGCCGGCTTCGCCCGCGGCGGCTCACAGACCCAGAGCGCCTACGTGCTCGAGATGCTGCCCTACCCGAGTGGCGAGCCTCACATCGGGCATCTGAAGACCTACTCGGTCGGCGACGCCATCGCCCACTTCCGCCGCCGGCTGGGCAGTCGCGTTCTGCATCCGATGGGCTACGACGCGTTCGGGCTCCCAGCCGAGAACCACGCGATCAGGACGGGGGTGCACCCCCGTGTCTCGACTGCGGAGTCGATCGCCTCCTTCCAGCGCCAGTTCCGCTCGTGGGGGATCTCGATCGACTGGTCGCGCGAGCTGGCCACCCACGAACCCTCCTACTACCGCTGGACGCAGTGGATCTTCCTGGAGCTGTTCCGCGCTGGCCTTGCCTACCGCAAGGAGGCGGCGGTCAAGTGGTGCCCCAAAGACCAGACGGTCCTGGCCAACGAGCAGGTGGACGCCGAAGGCCACTGCGAGCGCTGCGGCGCGGTCGTCGAAGTCAGGCAGCTGGAGCAGTGGTTCCTGCGCATCACCGACTACGCAGAGCGCCTGCTGGGCGACCTCGACGTGATCGAGTGGCCCGAGCACGTCAAGACGATGCAGCGCAACTGGATCGGGCGCAGCGAAGGCGCCGAGGTCACATTCCGCTGCGAGGAGCTCGGGGTGGACTACCCGGTCTTCACGACCCGACCGGACACGCTGTTCGGCGCCACCTTCTTCGTGATGGCGCCCGAGCATCCGGACGTGATGCGCCTCTCGCGTGGGACCCCCAACGAGCAGGCCGTGCACGACTACATCAACCACGCCCTCAACGAGACCAACGAGGAGCGCGGCAACGCCGAGAAGCCCAAGACCGGCGTGCCGCTCGGGCGCACGGTCACCAATCCGGTCAACGGCGAGCAGATCCCCATGTATGTGGCCGACTACGTGCTGATGGAGTACGGCACCGGGGCGATCATGGCGGTACCCGGACACGACGAGCGCGACTATGCCTTCGCGCGCGCCTTCCAGCTGCCGATCCGCCGCGTGATCGCGCCGAGCGACCCGCAGGCCACGCCCGAGCCCGACGCGGACGAGGACGGGTTGCCGTATGGCGGCGACGGCGTGCTGGTCAACTCACACCCGGACTTCGACGGGATCGGCAACCGCGAGGCGCTGGGCGCGATCGTGGCGTGGCTCGACCGCGAGGGCAACGGTCACGCGTCGATCAACTACCGGCTGCGCGACTGGCTCGTCTCCAGGCAGCGCTACTGGGGCTGTCCGATCCCGATCCTGTACTGCGAGCGCTGCGGGATGGTGCCGGTTCCCGACGAGCAGCTCCCGGTCGAGCTCCCCGACATCGATGACTACACGCCCAAGGGTCGCTCGCCGCTGGCGGCGGCCGAGGAGTGGGTGAACACGCGCTGTCCGAGCTGCGGCGGCAGCGCGCGACGGGAGACCGACACGATGGACACCTTCGTGGACTCCTCCTGGTACTTCCTGCGCTACTGCGACGCATCCAACGAGCGGGCCGCCTGGGATCCGGCTGCCCTGCGCGAGTGGATGCCCGTCGACCAGTACATCGGCGGGGTCGAGCACGCGATCCTGCACCTGATGTACGCGCGCTTCTTCACCAAGGCGCTCGCGGATCTGGGGCATCTGGATTTTCAGGAGCCCTTCCAGGCCCTGTTCACCCAGGGCATGGTCACCAAGGACGGCTCCAAGATGAGCAAGTCCAAGGGCAATGTCGTCTCGCCCGCGGCGATCGTGGAGCGCGTGGGCGCGGACACGGCGCGCTGCTACATCCTGTTCGTCGGCCCCCCTGACCAGGACGCAGACTGGTCGGATGAGGGAGTGGACGGCGTTCACCGCTTCCTCTCGCGGCTGTGGCGGCTGGCGGCCGAGACGGCTGAGCGCGCCGGAGCGCCCGTCGCCGAGCTCGCCGGTCCAGTCGCAGCGGAGGGCGATGACCTCGACCTGATGCGCAAGACCCACTGGGCCATCGACAAGGTCAGCGGCGACCTTCGCCGCTTCGCCTTCAACACGGCGATCGCGGCCGTGATGGAGCTCCTGAACGACTGCTCGAGGCTGCGCGACTCAGTCGGTGTTGACACATTGCGCTTTGCTCTGGGCACGGCGGCCTCGCTGCTGTTCCCCTTCGCGCCGCACGTCTGCTCGGACATCTACGAGCTGCTGACGGGGGAGCGCGTGTGGGAGCAGCCCTGGCCGGAGGCCGACGAGGCGCTGCTCGAGCGCGAGGTCTACGAGCTCGTCTGCCAGGTGAACGGCAAGGTTCGCGACCGGGTGCAGGCGAGCGCAGACGCGGTCCCCGAGACGCTCAAGGACCTGTGCCGGGCGGCGCCCAACGTGCGCGCCCACGTGGACGGCAAGGAGATCGTGAAGGAGATCGTGGTGCCAGGGAAGCTCGTGAACCTCGTAGTGCGCTAGACGGCAGCCACGAGTGATCGTCGTTGCGGCGGCATAGACTCGGACGTCGATGGCAGAGCTCAAACCCGTCTACCTGATCCATGGCGACGATCACGGCGCCGTGGGCGAGCGGCGCGCGGGACTGCGGGCACTGGCCGAACGCGAGGATGGTGGCGCCGCCGGGGTCGAGGTGCTCGAGGGCGATCTGGCGACGCCCTCGGGAGTGGCCGAAGCGCTGGCGGCGATGACGCTCGCGATCGGACGGCGGGTGATCATCGTGGAGGGGGTGGAGCGCTGGCGCGCGGCCGAGGTCGAGCAGCACCTCGCCCCGGCCATCGCCCAGATGCCAGCCGATACCACGCTCGCGCTGTTTGCCCGCGAGGACGGACGGGCAAAGGCGCCTGCCGCGGTCCACGAGGCCGTGAAGCGAGCGGGCGGTCAGATCGTGGCTCAGATGACGGTGAAGTCGTGGGAGCTCGCCAAGTGGGCGCGCGAGCAGGCCGCCCGCCTCGGTCTCTCGCTTGACGCCGCCGCCGCAAAGGCGCTCGTGGCGCAGGTCGGCGAACGCCAGCAGCGGCTGCTGCGCGAGCTGGAGAAGCTCGCCCTCGAAGGGGACGTCGGCCAGGAGCGCCGGCTCGTGGGTGCGGAGGACATCGAAGCGCGCACCGCGCGCTCGGCTGAGTGGCGAGCCTATGGGCTGGCCGACGCGCTCGTCGGCGCCAATGCTCGCGAGGCGACCATCTCCTACATGCACCTGCGCGCCCAGGGGGAGCGGCTGTCGGGTCTGCTCTACCTGATGGCCGCGCGACTGCGCGACGGCCTGGCCATCTCGCTGCGCCTGCAGGCCGGGGAGTCGGTCGCCGAGGTCAAGCGCAGCCTGCGGATGCCCGCCCGCGCGGCCGAGCGCTTCGTGGCCGACGTGGCTCGCAGCGATCCCGAGCGCCTGCGCGCCGCCCTGGGCGCCCTGGCTGATCTCGAGCTCGACTCGCGGGGAGGTGCGCCGCTGCTGGCGAGTCGCAACCCGATGGCCGGGCTCAGCGAGGACACGCTCGCTCTGCGAGCGATCGAGACGATTACGAGCTAGACGAGCCGGCGAGCGTTCTTGCCGCTCGGGACTTCTTGTGGGCGCCGGTGTTGCGGTGCATGGCGCCGCGCTTGACCGCCTTGTCGATCGTGCTCACGAGCTCTTTGTGAGTGGCCTCGGCGCTCGGCTGGTCCTTCTCCTGCACCTGTGACTCCAGGCGCCTGAAGTAGGTCTTGATCGTGGAGGTGTAGAGGCGGTTCTCCAAACGCTCGCGCTCGGAGCGAAGGATCCGCTTCTTCTGGGAATGGATGTTGGCCATGATGGAAGCTGCGAGGCGCGGAAAACCGTCGGCTACCGCGCCGCAGAGCGCCGTACTATAGCGGCCTTGCCCGCCGCCGCAGATCCCCCCGTAGTGGAGCCGCCAGGTCCGGTACCTCCCCGCGGCGGGCGCGGCGTGGCACGGAACACGGCGATCTTCTCGGTGGCCACCGGCATCTCGCGGGTGGTGGGTCTCGGCAGGGAAATCGTCACGGCGAGCTTCTTCGGTACGGGAGGGCCGTACTCGGCCTTCACGATCGCCTTCCAGATCCCGAACCTCGTGGCCAACCTGTTCGCCAACGCGGCCCTCTCGGCGGCGTTCGTGCCGGTGTTCACCGAACTGCTCCACCAGGGCAGGCGCAAAGACGCGCTGCGCCTGGCCTCGACCCTGTTCTGGATCATGCTGATCGGCCTGGGCGCCATCACGGCCTTCTTCATCCTCGGGGCCGGGGTGATCATGCCGCTGTTCGCCGGCAACGCCTTCAACGGCGCCCTGGACTCACTGATGGTGAGCCTCTCCCAGATCCTCTTCCCGGTCGTCCTGGTCCTGGGTCTCAACGGCCTGCTCGTGGGGGTGCTCCAGTCCTACGACCACTTCTCCATCCCGGCCATCTCGCCGGCCGTCTGGAACATCGTGATCCTCGTCCTGCTGGTGCTCCTGCGCCCACACTTCCATGGCGGCTACCACAACGGCAACCAGCTCCACGCCTACGCCATAGCGATCCTCGTGGCGACCTTCGTGCAGCTCCTGCTCGCCGTGGCGGCGCTGCGGCGGATCGACTTCCGGCTGCAGTTCTCGATCGACTGGCACGACCCTCGCATCAAGCAGGTCTTCACGCTGATGCTCCCGGTGACGATCGGTCTCGGGATCGTCAACCTCGACCAGCTCATCAACTCGGTCTTCGGAACCCTCGTCAGCTCGGAAGCGCCGCGCGCCATCGACAACGCGTTCCGGGTCTACATGCTCCCGCAGGGTCTCTTCAGCGTCGCGGTCGCCACGGTGCTGTTCCCAACCCTCAGCCGCATGGCTGCCGGGGGAGACGCCTCCGGGATGCGGCGGGCCGTCGGCACGGGGATGCGCCAGATCAACCTGCTGCTGATCCCGGCTGCCGCCTTCATGATCGTGCTGTCCACGCCGATCGTGCGCCTGCTCTTCCAGCGCGGGAACTTCAACGGCAGATCCACCGAACTGGTGTCCCTCGCCCTGTTCTGGTTCGCCTTCAGCCTGCCCTTCGGGGGCCTGAACCTCCTGCTCACGCGAACCTTCTTCGCGGTGCAGCGTCCGTGGATCCCGACGAGCCTGGCCGCCATGAACATCGTCGTGGACGTCGTGGTCAGCGTGGGTCTGTACAAGCCACTCGGCATCTCGGGTCTGATCATCGGCACCGTCGTCGCCAACGCGGTCATGACCGCCCTCCAGCTCCATCGCCTGCGTATCGGCTTCAACGGTCGTCTGGAAGGCGCCCAGACGACGATGATCACCGTGCGGATCGCGGCGGCCTCGGTGCTCCTCGGGGCGGTCGCGTGGGTGGTGTGGAGGCTCCTCGAGCGTCTCCTCGGGGTCTCCCTGCCCGCCCAGATCGTCAGCGTCGGCGGGGCGGCCGCCGCGGGCCTGTTCGTCTACTCGCGGGCCGTCCTCGCCATGCGGGTGCCCGAGGCCCACCAGGTCAGCCGCCTGATCCGGGCTCAGCTCGGCCGGGCCTGAGTGTCGCCCTTCGTTGGGTGTATAGCCATGGTTATACGCTCCCCCGAACGAGAGATAACCCACGCGACTGGTCCGTCGCGTCGCGGCCAGGCCTGGGTGCATGCGCCGGATGACAAGGCCGAGCAGAGGCCGGGTGGACCAAGGCCCACCCGGCATGCGCCCGAACAAAGATCGCCGCTTACTACTTACGTCCCAGGACTGTGTGTCTATGCCTGGGCGGCTTGACACTCTCGACACCGGGACTGGCCGCCGGGTGGGTGGGAATCCATCCACAAGGCGCGTTGCCGCGGTTGAGCCTCGAAGGCCCATAGTCGAGTAGGCGATCCGCCGGAGCATCCAAGGCTAGCGGGTCGGCGGGCGACGCAAGATCGTCCTCATGTCTTTAGTCCGGTAGGCGCATGCGCCTACCGGCGGGTCCGCGCATGCGCGGACCCGGGCAACGCCGCATGCGGCGTTGCCTCACCATCTATCGTGACGCCCAGCCATGGACCAGTCGCACATCCGCAACTTCTCGATCATCGCCCACATCGACCACGGCAAGTCGACGCTGGCCGATCGCATCCTCGAGCTCACCCACACGGTGGCCCCCCGCGAGATGCGAGCGCAGCTGCTCGACTCGATGGACCTGGAGCGCGAGCGGGGCATCACGATCAAGGCCCAGGCGGTGCGGGTGTTCTTCACGGCCGGCGACGGGGAGACCTACCAGCTGCACCTGATCGACACCCCGGGCCATGTCGACTTCACCTACGAGGTCTCACGCTCGCTGGAGGCCTGCGAGGGAGCCCTGCTCGTGGTGGACGCCTCCCAGGGGGTGGAGGCGCAGACGGTGGCAAACACCTACCTGGCGGTCGAAGCCGGCCTCGAGCTGATCCCGTGCCTGAACAAGATCGACCTCCCCGGCGCGGAGCCCGAGCGGGTGGCGGGCGAAGTGAGCGACCTGATCGGCGAGCCACCCGAGTCGATCCTGAAGATCAGCGGCAAGACCGGCGAGGGAGTGGGGGAGGTGCTCGAGGAGCTCGTCAAGCGGGTCCCGCCCCCGGCGGGCGACCCCGACGGTCCGCCGCGGGCGCTGATCTTCGACTCCGAGTTCGACCAGTACCGCGGCGTGATCGCCTACATCAGGGTCGTGGACGGCGTCTTTCGCAAGGGCGAGCCGATCCGGGCGATGGCGGCGGGCACCGAGGCCGACATCGACGACCTTGGCTTCTTCAGCCCGCAGATGATGCCCACCGATCAGCTGGCAGCGGGCGAGGTGGGCTACCTGATCACGGGCCTGAAGGACGTGACCCTGCTGCGCGTCGGAGACACCCTGACCACGCGCAGGAGCTCCGCCGGGCACGCCTCCGAAGCGAGCGAGCCCCTGCCCGGCTATCGCGAGGTCAAGCCGATGGTCTTCTGCGGCCTCTTCCCGATCGACTCCGACACCTACCCGGACCTGCGCGACGCGCTGGAAAAGCTCGTGCTCAACGACGCCGCCCTCTCGTGGGAGCCCGAGACCTCCGACGCGCTCGGCTTCGGCTTCCGCTGTGGATTTCTCGGCCTGCTGCACATGGACATAGTCAAAGAGCGCCTGGAACGCGAGTACGACCTTGAGCTGCTGGCCACGATGCCATCGGTGGAGTTTGATGTGACGCTGACCAACGGCGAGGAGCTCGAGGTCCACAACCCTTCCGACATGCCCGATCCGGGCACGATCGAGGAGATCCGCGAGCCCTTCATCCGCGCCTCTGTGATCGCCCCGAAAGAGTTCGTCGGAGCCGTGATGGAGCTCTGCCAGGAACGCCGCGGCGAGCACATCGGCATGCACTACCTCTCCCCGGAGCGTGTGCAGATGACCTACGACCTGCCGCTCGCGGAAATCGTCCTCGACTTCTTCGACCAGCTCAAGTCGCGCACCCGCGGCTACGCCTCACTCGACTACGAGCTCAACGGGATGAAGCCCTCGGATCTGGTCAAGCTCGACGTGCTGCTCGCCGGCGACACCGTGGACGCGCTCTCGATGGTGGTCCACCGCGACAAGGCCTACGAGATGGGTCGCACGCTCACCGAGAAGCTGCGCAAGCGGATCCCCCGCCAGCAGTACGACGTGCCGATCCAGGCCGCCATCGGCGCCCACGTGATCGCCCGCGAGACCGTGAAAGCCTTCCGCAAGGACGTGATCGCGGGCTGCTATGGCGGCGACATCACCCGCAAGAAAAAGCTCCTTGCCAAACAGAAGGAGGGCAAGAAGCGGATGAAGCAGGTCGGCCGCGTGGAGGTCCCCCAGGAGGCCTTCCTGGCGGTGCTGGAGCTCGGCGAGGACTGACGCGTGGTCGGGGGGCCGCCCGTGCGGGTGCTGTTCGTGTGCCTGGGCAACATCTGTCGCTCGCCCACGGCCGAGGGGGTGATGCGCACGCTCGTGGCGCAGGCGGGCCTCGAGGACACGATCGAGCTCGACTCGGCGGGCACCGGCGCCTGGCATGCGGGCAGCCCGCCGGACGGGCGCGCCGCGGCGGCTGCCCGGAGCCGGGGCACGGTGCTGGAGGGCCGCGCGCGCCAGGTCACACGTGAGGATCTCGATTTTTATGATCTCGTGATTGCGATGGACAGCGCGAACATGCGCGAGCTCAGGCAACTCGCGGGCGGCGAGTCCGAGCGGGCGAAGGTGCGGATGCTCAGGGAGTTCGACCCGGTCAGCGCGCAGCGCGGCGAGCTGGATGTGCCGGACCCCTACTACGGCGGAGACGGTGGCTTCGAGGAGGTCTTCGAGCTCGTGCGGGCAGCCTGTGAGGGACTGCTCGAGAGGATCCAGGCCGGCGAGCTGCCGTGAAGGCCGGCGAGCTGCCGTGAGCCCGAGCACGGCGTGGCGGCCGACGCTGCCGCCCGGGGCCGGTCAGCCGCGGCGCGTGGGCGGTGGCGACATCAACGAGGCCTACCGCGTCGTGCTGGCGGACGGAGTCGAGGCGTTCGTGAAGACCCGTGAGGACGCCCTGCCCGGCGAGTATGCGGCGGAGGCCGCCGGCCTTGCCTGGCTGGCCGAGCCCGGTGAGCTGCGAACACCGCGGGTGCTGGCCCTCGACGAGCGCTACCTCGCGCTCGAGTGGGTCGAGCAGGGGCGACTGGACGGGCCCGGCGCGGAGGAGCTCGGCCGCGGCCTCGCCGCAACGCATGCCGCGGGCGCGCCCTGCTTCGGCGACGCGGCGAGAGATCGGGAGGCGGGCTTCGGCTCGCTGCGCCTCTCGAACGAGCCGACCGAGGACTGGCCCACCTTCTACGCAGAGCGCCGGCTTCTGCCGCTGGCACGGATGGGCGGCGAGCGGGGCGTGCTCCCGTCCTCTGCGGTGGGGGCGGTGGAGCGTGTGTGCGAGCGCCTGAGCGATCTGGTCGGGCCGTCCGAGCCGCCGGCGCGCCTGCACGGCGATCTGTGGTCGGGCAACGTGATGGCCGGAGCGGATGGGCGTCCCTGGCTGATCGACCCGGCTGCCTACGGCGGCCACCGCGAGGTGGACCTGGCGATGCTGCGCCTGTTCGGCTCGCCCTCCGAGCGCGTGTTCGCAGCCTATGAGGAGCACAGCCCGCTGGCGGCCGGCTGGCGCGAGCGGGTGGCGCTCTACCAGCTGCTTCCGCTGCTCGTGCACGCGCTGTTGTTCGGCGGCTCCTACATCGGCGCGGCCGAAGGCATCGCCCGGCGTTACGCCGGCTGAGCCACGCTCCGGCTCGTCGGCGTCGCGCTCGTCCCGCGCGGGGGCGGGAGTCGGATCAGGAGATGTGCGCGACGACACGGCATCGGCTCGTCACCGGCTGTACCTGCTGGCGCGTGTGATCGTCGCGCGCCACTACCGCCAGCAGCTGACCCTGGAGGTGCTCGCGCGCGCCCTGGCGAGCTCGCCCCGCCAGATCCAGCGCGCGTACATGCAGTGCGGGCACACGAGCTTCCGCGAGGACCTGCTCGCACGGCGGATGAGCGTGGCGGCTGAGCTGCTGCTCGAGCAGCGCTCGATCGCTGTCGCCGACGTGGGCCGACTGGTGGGCTATCGCCAGAGCTCGCGCTTCGCGAGCGCGTTCAGGCGTCGCTACGGCCTCACGCCGTCGCGCTTCCGCGCGGCGGCGCCGCAACGCATCGCAGCGTCCTCACGAGCTCCCGGGTCGGGGAACGCCGGCGGCCACGACTTCCCTGGCTCCGAGGTCCTCGGCGCTGTCCACGGGCTCCGCGCCGGGCAGGTGCAGGCGCATCAGCGTTCCGCCGCCAGGGGCGGGCTCGGCGGCGATGCTCCCGCCCTGCTGGCCGGCGACCTGGCGCACGATCGCGAGCCCGAGTCCCGAGCCGGGGCGACCGCGAGCCTCGGCGCCGCGATAGAAGCGGTCGAAGATGTGGGGCAGGTCCTCTGCTGAGATCCCGGGACCGTGGTCGCGCACGGTCAGGTGCGTTCCGGCGAGGCGGATCTCGACGGGCTCTTCAGGCGGGCTGTACTTGATCGCGTTGTCGATCAGGTTGCTCACGGCGCGCTCCAGGCGCGCGGGCACGCCGGTGACGATCGTGGGCTCCCCGTCGAGGAGGAGCGGCGTGGCCGGCGCGTGCCTGCGGGCGCGCTGGACGACCTCGTCGACGAGCAGGTCCAAGCGCACCTCTTCGAGGTCCTCGCGAGGCTCCTCGCCGCGGGCGAGGTCGATCAGGTCGTTGATGACCAGGGTGAGCTCCTCGATCTGCTCGACCACGTCGGCCAGCAGCCCCTGCTGCTCCCCCTGGCTCATGAACGAGCCCTGCTGCTGGAGGATCTCGATGTTGGTGCGCAGGCTGGTGACGGGCGTGCGCAGCTCGTGCGAGGCGTCGGCAACGAGCTGGCGCTGCGCGTGCACGGAGGCGTCGAGCGCGCTGACAGAGCGCTCGAGCGCGTCGAGCATCGTGTTGAAGCTCCCGGCCAGTCGCCCGATCTCGTCTTCGCCGACCCCCTCGATGCGACGGCTGAGGTCGCGGGTGACGGCCACGTGCTCGGTGGTCTCGGTGAGCCGCTTGATCGGCTGCACGGCGGCACCGGCCACCAGGCGCCCGAGCAACGCGGCCAGCGCGATGCCGCCGATGTCGAGCAGCACCAGGATCAGGCGCAGGCGGCTGAGCAGGCTGTCGACTTCGGTGAGCGGCAGCGCCAGCTGTACCGCTCGTTCGCTGCCGAAGGGCTCGGCGAAGACGCGCAGGTGGATCCCCTCGACGGTGGCGTCGCGGAAGAACGGCTGGCCACCGTGCGCTGCGAGCGCACGGGTGCCGGCGTTCACCGGGATCGAGACGCCGGGCGCCGAGCGCAGGAGCACGTGACCCGCCCCGTCGACCACCTGCTGATAGCCGCGCACCTGGTCGGGGTTGGGGGGCAGTTTCCCGAACAGGTTGCGCGGTGTGGCGCGGCGTCTTCTCCCGGTGGCTTTGGGCGTCGCTTTCGCGGGCGTCGCTTTCGCGAGCGTCGCGCTCGCGTCGTCCGGGGGCGGTGAGACGTTGTCTCCGGCGGCGAGGCGCAGCGCCGCGCTTTCCCTGGTGGTCGCAGCCGTGCGCCCATTGGGACCAAGGAATTTGATCAGGCGCCCGGCCTCGCGGCCGCGGTTGCGCAGCTGGGTGTCGATCTGGCTGTGCAGCTGGTTGGATGTCAACACGTAGGTGAGCAGGGAGGCGAGCACCACGGCGACCGCCACCGCGGCGGCCGAGACGAGCGTGATGCGCCTGCGAAAGCTCATGGGCGGGTACGCAGGACATAGCCGACGCCGCGCACGGTGTGCAACAGGCGGGACTCCTCGCCGACCTCGGTCTTGCGCCTGAGATAGCCCATGTAGACGCCCAGCGAGTTGGAGCTCGAGCCGAAGTCATAGCCCCAGACCTGCTCGAAGATCACCGAGCGTGAGAGGACCTGACGCGGGTGACGCATGAACAGCTCCAGCAGCAGGAACTCGGTGCGCGTGAGCTGGAGGATGCGCTCGCCGCGCCACGCCTCGTGGGCGCGCAGGTCGAGGCGCAGATCCTCGAAGTGCAGGGTCTCGGCCGGACCGTCCTCGTCCTCGCCGGCCCGGCGCAACAGCGCGCGCACACGCGCCAGCAGCTCGCGCAGGGCGAAGGGCTTTATGAGGTAGTCGTCGGCGCCGGCATCCAGGCCGGCCACGCGGTCGTCGACCTCGCCACGGGCGGTGAGCATCAGCACGGGCGTGGAGTCGCCGCCCTCGCGCAGGCGCCTGCAGACCTCCAGGCCATCCATGCGGGGCATCGCGATGTCGAGGATCACCGCCTCGTAGGCGGCGCTGCCGAGGCGCTCGAGCGCCTGCACTCCGTCGGCCGCCTGGGCCACGTCGTAGTGTTCGAGCGTGAGCGCGCGGGAGAGCGCGCTCTGAACGGCGGGCTCGTCGTCGACGACAAGTATGCGTGCTTGCTCGGCCATGTTCGGCGGCGCCCGGCGCCTTCTCTGACCCCCGGACCGGCGGCGAGCGGCGGGCAGGACGTGCTTGTCAGGCTAGCGTGATGGGTATCTCGGACAGCGGGCTAAGGAAACACGAAGAGACTTCTAAGAATCGCCAGGGAGGGGACATCGCCGAGCCGGAGGTAGTGCAGCAGGACAGCACAGCGATGCTGGCCGCGCAGTCGCGCACGTTGCGCAACAGCATCATCAGCCTCGCCGTCTTCTTTGCGCTGGTGGCCGCGCTGCTGCTGGGCGTGCCCTCGCTGCGGGCGGCCGGCGAGCGCATCACCGACGCGAACACCTCGTGGATCGCCGCGGCGCTGGTGCTGGAGGTGCTCTCGTGCCTGGGTTATGTGGTGCTGTTCGATCTCGTCTTCGGGCGGCTGGGGCGCAGCATCAGCTCGCGCCTTTCGCTGTCGGAGCTGGCGGTCAACTCGGTGGTGTCGGTCAGTGGGCTGGCGGGCATCGCGCTGGGGGCGTGGGTGCTGCGCAGCAAAGGCTTCTCGGTCGAGCGCATAGCCAAGCGCTCGGTGCTGATCTTCGTGTTGACGAGCGCGGTGAACGTGGGCATGGTGGTCGTGATCGGTCTGCCGATGTGGTTGGGGATCGTGCCGGGCTCGCGCGATGAGCTGCTCACCCTGCTCCCGGCGCTGGCCGCGGCGGCGACGATCGTGGGGACGCTCGTGCTCGCGGCCTGGGCGCGGCGGGCTTCCGCGCGGCGGGCCGCGGATGGACAGGCGCCGAGGAGCAGTCGCATGACGGTTGCGCTGATCGCGGTCGGCGGAGGCGTGCAGGACGCGCTCGGCCTGATTCGTGCCCATGACTGGCGCCTGCTCGGCGCGGTCGGCTACTGGCTGTTCGACAACCTCGTCCTGTATGCGTGCCTGGCGGCCTTCGGCCACGCGCCCTCGTTCTGGGTGGTGGCGATGGCCTACCTGGTGGGGATGCTCGCCAACTCCGTGCCCGTTCCGGGCGGCTTTCTCGCGGTGGAAGGCGGCCTGGTGGGCATGCTGCTGCTGTTCGGCGCGCGCCCCGGCTCGCTGGTGATCGCGGCCGTGGTGGTCTACCGGGCGATCTCGCTGTGGATTCCGGCGGTGATCGGCTCGCTGGCCTTTCTCAGCCTGCGCCGCGAGATCGGAAAGCCGGTGGCCCCGGCTGTTCGGTGACGCTCTAACCGTCGAGCGAGGCCGAGTAGGCGAGTTGGGCGGCGGCCTGCTGACAGGCATGGCCGGGCAGGCTGGCCATCGTGTGCGCGAGCGCTCCGCCGAGCGCCCCGGCGAGCCCCGGACAGTAGACGGGTGCGGGCAGATCGCCCACGGACGATCCGGGGGCGTTGAGCGGCAGCAGCTGCTCGGCGGCGCTCAACGCGTGGGCGTAGGTGTCGGAGAAGATGTCGATGGCCACGCGGCCGGTGTAGATCTCGATCGAGCGGCCTTCGTCATAGACGGTCGCGGGCACGCCCCGGACGAGGATGTTGTGCTGAGGCCCGAGGGTGGAGTTGGAGTGCAGGCGGTAGAGGACGGTGGTGACCTGCAGCGGCAGCAGGCAGCTGCCTCCGCCGAAGATCCCCTTGCTCTGCACGCAATCGCCGTAGTAGACGCTGTCGCCGATTTTGTCGATGTAGCCACGCAGCCCGTCGGCGGCCGCGAGCGGGTGCCCCTGGAAGCTCGGACCGACCCAGTAGACGCGGTAGTAGGGGAACGTCTGCGCTTCGGCCAGTTCTCGGGCGGCAATCTCTCGAGGATGGCCGGTGCCACAGCCGAGCGCGAGCACAGCGGCGGCCACGGCGGCGAGCGCCAGGGCGATCCTGAGGGCGCCGTGGAGGGCGCTGGCGGCTTCGGGGGCGGGCATGGCCGTCATTATCTTGGCGTGCCGATGAAAAGCACAGCTACTTCGCGGCCACTCAGCTGTTCAAGCGGGTACGGATCCGCCACCGACCTGGCGGAAGAGCCGGGGTCCGGTGGGGTAGCACACCGGACCCCGGTCGATCTTCGCACCGGCGGTGTGCGCCTCGCGCAGGTTTGGGCGCTCGGGTTTGTCGCAGCGCTCATGGCGCTGTGGCTGATCGTGGACCCGCGCACCCCGGATCTGGCGGCGCAGGTCTACCGCGTGGGGCTTTTCCACCAGATCGGTCTGGCGGTGTGGGACGAGCACTGGTATGCGGGCCACGACCTGCCCGGCTACAGCCTGCTGTTCCCGCCGCTGGGGGCGCTGCTGGGGATCCGAGCGGTGGGCGCGCTGGCTGTGCTGGCATCGACGGTGCTGTTCGAGCGCCTGGCCCGGTCTGTGTGGGGCGATCGGGGGCGCTGGGGCGCTGCGCTGTTCGCCGTGGGCGCCGTCGGGGACGTGTGGGCGGGGCGGGTGACGTTCGCGCTGGGTGTCCCGCTTGCGCTGCTGTCTGTGCTCGCGCTGCGCCGGGGAGCGCCGTTGTGGGCCGCGGCCGGGGCACTGGCATGTGCGGCGGCCAGCCCCGTGGCGGGCGCTCTCCTGGGATTGGCGGGGCTCACATGGGCGCTCACGCTTCGCGATCCTCGCCCGCTGCTGGTGCTGGCGGGGCCGGCGGCGGCGCTGGTGGTCGTGCTCGCGCTGGTGTTTCCGGAAGGAGGCTTTGAGCCCTACCCGATCCTGTCGTTTGCGGCGACGGCGGGCGTGGTGGGCCTGTTCGTGTGCGCGCTCCCGGCGAGCGAGCGCATGCTGCGCGTCGGTGCGCTGCTCTACCTGGCGACCTGCGTGGGGTGCCTGGTGGTGCATTCGCCGGTGGGCAGCAACGTCGAGCGCTACGGCGTGCTGCTGGCTGGCCCGCTGCTGCTGTGCTCGACCGCAGGTGCGCGGCACGGGCGCGGATCGACGGGCCGCAGACGGGGCGCGGCGGGCCGCCTGCAGGGACCACTCGCGACCGGGCTGGTCGCGACGGCGCTCTGCGCAAGCGCCGTGTGGGTGGTGTGGGGCCCGGTGCGCGAGACGCTCGCTGTGGCTGGAAGCCCGGCGACGAGCGCCTCCTATTACGTCCCGGTGGAGCGTTTCCTTGCCTCGCGGAGCGGCGGGCCTGTGCGCGTGGAGGTGCCGCTGACCAGGTCTCACTGGGAGGCGGCGCTGCTGGCGCCGAGCGTGTCGCTGGCGCGAGGGTGGGAGAAGCAGCTGGACAGCCGCTATGACGGCGTGCTGTTGGATCGGAATCTGACGGCGGCGGGTTATGAGACCTGGCTGCACGAGCAGGCGGTGGCGTATGTGGCGCTGGCGGACGTGGCCCTGGATCCCTCGAGCGCGCGCGAGGGTAGGCTGATCCGCGCCGGCCTGCCGTTCCTGCGCCAGGTCTTCGAGAGCGCTCATTGGCGCATCTTCGAGGTGCGCTCGCCGACGCCCCTGGTCTCGGGGCCGGCTCGGCTCACCGCGCTTGGGCACGACTCCTTCGCGCTGGAGGCATCCTCTGCGGGGCGCGTGCTCGTGCGGGTGCACTTCAGTCGCTACCTGACCCTCACGACCGGCCGAGGCTGCGTGACACCCGCGCGCGGAGGATGGACCGCGCTGAACGTGCGCGCAGCCGGCCCGGTCGTGGTCGCTGCGCGCTTCTCGCTGGCCCGGGCGTTCGGCGTGGGACGCTCGTGCAGCGCCGGTGCCTCTTGAGCGCGTGGCGGGGGTCGGTCGCGGGCGCCGGAGGCCGCGCGCTTGTGTCAGCGCTGGCTGTGGCTGTCGGCCTGCTGGCGGGGTGCGGCGGAGCGGGAGCGGGAGGGGGCGCTGGGGGCCGTGTCCAGACGCCCGGCGCCT
>CZKG01000072.1_pt2 | contig 53216 bp, 53 predicted proteins | sample 1122071 | NCBI WGS metagenome assembly CZKG01 (sample SAMEA3539301, study PRJEB10725) | soil metagenome | biome: tundra; feature: field; material: soil | place: USA | collected 2010-05 | depth 0.15 m | reverse complement strand
GAAGACCTCCATGCGGGCGTCCGCGTCCGCGTCCGCGTCGGCGCCCGCCGCCCGCCGCGCCCGCTCGCGCAGCGCCAGGGCCGCGTCCAAACCGCGCTCGTTGGGGATGAGCACCGAGACGCTCACCGCCCGCGGCACATCCACGCGCGCGAGCACCTCGGCGGCGTCGGCGAGCTGGGGGATCACATCGGCGCGCACGAAGCTGGTCACCTCCAGGCGCCGCAGGCCGGTACGCGCGAGCGCCTCGATCAGCTCGACCTTGCTCTCGGTGGGGATCACCTCGGGCTCGTTCTGGAAGCCGTCGCGGGGACCGACCTCGCGAATGCTCACCCGCCCTGGCAGCCCGTCCGACGGGGCGCTCACAGGGGCCGCTTGGCGTCGAGCATCATTGCCTGAAGCCTATACTCGGCCGCCGTGGCCTCCCCCGCTCCAGATCCGGTCGCCGTCATCGGCGCCTCCGGCGCCCTCGGCTTCGGAGTGGCAATCCGCCTCGCCCGCGCCGGCGTGCCGATCGCAATCGGCTCCCGCGAGCAGGCTCGCGCCGAGGAGACCGCCGAGCGCGCCCGCACGACGGTGCCAGACGGCACGTTCTCGGCCCACGACAACGCCGGCGCGGTCGCTGCCGCGGGCGCGGTCATCCTCAGCGTGCCCTTCCGCAACCAGTCCGAGACCCTCGCCAACCTCAAGGACGCCCTCGTCCCGGGCCAGCTGCTGATCGACGCGACCGTGCCGCTGGCGGCCGCGGTCGGCGGCAAGGCCACGCGCATGCTCGGCGTGTGGCAGGGATCGGCCGCCCAGCAGACCCTGGAGATGGTGCCCGAGGGAGTGCGCGTGGTCTCTGCGCTGCACACCGTCAGCGCCGCCTCGCTCGCCGACCTCGAGCACCCTCTGGAACAGGACGTGCTCATCTGCGGCGACGCACGCGCCGACAAGCGGGAGGCCGCCGCGATCATCGAGCGCATCAATGGCCTGCGCTGCGTGGACTGCGGACGCTTGGAGATGGCGCGCACGACCGAGGCGCTGACGGCGCTGCTCATCTCGGTCAACGCCCGCTACAAGATCCACGCCGGGATCCGCCTCACGAGACTGCCCGAGCGCCTGTGGGAATGAGCCAGCCGGACATCATCGTCCTCGCTGGGGGCACCGGAGGCGCCAAGCTGGCGCGTGGCATGGCCGACGCGGCGGGGGCGCAGCGCGTGGCGGTCATCGCCAACACCGGCGATGACATCGAGATCTACGGCGCCCACGTCTCGCCGGACCCCGACCTGGTGTCCTTCTGGCTGGCGGATGCCATCGACGATCGCGGCTGGGGGCTGCAGGGCGACAGCTTCGCCGTGATGGACGCCCTGCGCGAGCTCGGGGTCGACGTCTGGTTCAACCTCGGCGACCGTGACCTCGCCTGGTGCCTGGAGCGTGCTCGCATGCTCGCCGAGGGTCTCTCCGTCACCGAGGCGCTCGCCTGCCTCAACCTCGCGCTGGGCGTGGGGGCACGGGTGCTGCCGATGAGCGATGACCCGGTGCGCACCTGGATCCGCATCGGGGAGACCGGCTGGGCCGGATTTCAGGAGTTCATGATCCGCGATCGCGCCGCCGGCCTGATCGAGGGGCTCGAGTACCGCGGAGCCGAGCAGGCGGCCCCGAGCGCCGAGGTGCTGGGCGCGATCGCGGGTGCCACGGCGATCGTGATCGGACCGTCGAACCCGCTGGCCTCGATCGGCCCGATCCTCGCCGTGCCGGGGATCCGCGAGGCTCTGATCGCCGCCGCTGCGCCGGTCGTGGCCGTCAGCCCGATCGTGGGCGGCGAGGTGCTCAAGGGGCCCACCGCGCAGTTCATGGCCTTCGCCGCCCTCGAACTGAGCGCCGCCGGCGTGGCCGACTTCTACGGCGAGCTCCTGGATGGCATGGTGGCCGACGAGAACGTGGCCGGGCTGGCGACGCTGCAGACCGACACGCGTATGGACGACCCACTCGCGCGCGCGCGAGTGGCCTCTGAGACGCTGTCGTTCGCCGAGGGGCTGCGCGGGTAGCGCTCAGCCGACGAGCGAGGTGTTGCTCTCGCGCCAGGACTCCAGCGAGTCCAGAGCGCCCCCGATCACACGCTGCACGAAGGTACCGCGGTCGTTGGCGTGCGGGAGAGGGCCGTCGGGAACCGGGACCTCGAGAAACTCGCACAACGGCTCCCATCCTTCGGCCACGTCCCAGACGAGCAGCCGCTCAGCCGGAACCGTCCGCTTGACCTCCTCGCTGTGGCGGAGCATCTGCTCGATCAGCATCTCCGGGTCGGCGTGGCCCGCCGAGAAGGTGCCCTGCGGACCCCAGAACATGCGATCGACCAACGCCAGGTACCTGCGCCAGCGGGGGTCGACCTCGGCGCGGGCTCGGGCCAGCAGGGGCATCAGCGAATCGCCATGGCTCATCGTCCAGATCGTGTCCCTGAAGCTGCGCTCCCACGACTCGGGGTCGCGCACGCTCAACAGCACCTTGGCCCGCGGATAGAAGTCCATCAGCTCGCGGTAGAAGTAGCCACCGGGCCAGTCGACCGTCGCCCGCGAATCGCCGAAGACCTCCTCCCACGGCGCCGCACCGCTCATCGCGCCGTCCCACAGCTCGACCTCGTCGAGGTCGGCCAGCACGTTGACCCAGTGGTAGCAGGGCGTGAAGCCGAGCTCTTCCAGCGCCAGCTTCTGCGTGAGGGTGCCCGTGCGTGGCAGGCCCGCTCCTATCACCTCAATCGGGGCCATCGCCTTTCACCTGTCTTTCACACAGCATCGACCTGACCCGGTCATCGAGCCCATTCCCTCCGCGGAGATCTCATCAGACGGGCGAAGCGGCGCGCGAAGAAGTGGATAAGAACCTCTCCCCTCGTGCCCGAGACCCTAGCGCGCTCGCCTATCGTCTGTTTCTGACCTCACGGCCCGAGGCGCCGGCCCAGTCCACCAAGGAGCTCCCACTTGCAGAGCAGCCTGCACCACAGCGGTCGTGGATCGCTTCTCACCTATCCGGCGACCGGCGCAAGGGTTCCGATCGCGCGCCGCGGAGCGAGGATCGCGGCGCTGTCGACGTCGGACTCGGAGACCGTCTTCACACAGCAAGAGACGCTGCAGCGCCTTGGCCTCGAGGGCAACGCATTCGCCGAAGGCATCTTTGAGCGGTGCGGCGTCAAGCGACGCCATCTCGAGCTCGGCGAGGATTTCATGGCACAGACGCTTCAAGGACGCACGGCCGAGGTCGAGCGCACGCTGCTGCATCATGCGATCCGCGCGGTCGACGCACTCGGGATCGACCCCGACACCGTCGGCACGGTCGTGAGCTCGAGCCTGTACTCGCTCGGGTGTCCCACGCTCGCCCACCGCCTGGTCGACCACTACGAGATGGACCCCACGACCGACAAGTACCACATGACCGGCGTGGGCTGTGCCAGCGGCGTCCCGCTGATGCGCCTCGCCGCACAGGCGCTGCGGGAGCACCCCGGCAGGCAGGCGCTGGTGGTGGCCGCCGAGAGCATGAGCGGGATCCTGATGCGCTCGACGCCGGAGGACTCCAAGGCCAAGATCGTCGGCTCGGCGATCTTCGGCGATGGCTGTGCCGCCGCCCTGCTCAGCGGCGATCCCGACGCCGAGGGACCAACGATCCTCGCCTCGCAGGTGCACCAGATCTCAAGGACGCTCGATGCGGTCAGCTTGGAGGCGACCCAAGAGGACAGCCACCTGCACCTGGCCCGCGAGCTTCCTGCCCTCGCAGGTGCCGAGCTGCGCGAGATCGTCGATGGGTTCCTTCGCCGCCGGCGACTGCTCGACTCGGACATCGATCACTGGATCGTGCACCCGGGCGGACGGCGCATCATCGAGAACGTGCAGACGGCGCTCGACCTCTCCGACGAGGATGTCGAGGTCAGCTGGCGGGCACTCGCCGAGCATGGGAACGTCGGCACGCCCTCGATTCTGTACGTGCTCGGCGACACCATCGAGCACCGCCGCCCGCAGGCGGGCGAGCGCGGCCTGCTGGTGACGATCGGCCCAGGAGTGACGATCGGACTGATGCTCCTGCAGTGGTGAGCGGGCAGCGCGCCTGACCGATCGCGCGTTGCCTCACTATCGTCTGCGCTCAGATGCGGACCGCGGCGATCCTGCCTGTCAAGAGCTTCGCCCGCGCCAAGCAGCGACTGGGCGCAAGCATCGATGACACCCTGCGGCTACAGCTGGCGGGGGCGATGGTCAGCGATGTCCTGCTCGCGCTCTCCCAGACGGAGGCGATCGAGCTCACGATCGTGGTGACCCGCGAGGAGGGCGTGGCGCGAGCGGCGCGCTCCCAGGGAGCGGTCGTGGTCGAGGATCGAGCTGAGAGCGGACAGTCGGCGGCTGTGACGCTCGGCGTGGCCCGCGCGCTGGCGGTGGGGATCGAGCGGGTGCTGTGCATACCCGGGGATTGCCCCGCCCTGGACCCGACGGAGCTCGACGCGCTGCTCGCCGGCCCCCACGGCTCCGCCACGCAGCCGCAGGTCGTGATCGTGCCCGATCGCCACGGCACCGGCACCAACGGCCTGCTGCTCACGCCACCGGACGCGATCGAGCCGAGCTTCGGGCCGGGAAGCTGCGAGCGCCACCGCGGCCTCGCGGGCGAGGCGGGTGCGGCGTGCCGCCTCGAGCAGCCCTCCTCGCTGCTGCTCGACATCGACACGGGGGCCGACCTGGAGGCGCTGCGCCAACGCCTCGAGGGAGCGCGCTCGCGCGCATCGAGGACGCGGGCCGCGCTCGGCAAACCGCAGCACGGCGATCTCCTGTCCCGCTCCTGCGGCGGCTGAGACGCGCGTGGGTAGTCTCAGCGCCCGCGGTCTTGGGCCATTGCCTGAGGTCCTCGCCGGCGAAGACCTCGCCACGTTCATAGCCGAAACGCCCGCGGGCGCCGCGCTGCGCAACGACCAGGTGCTCGCGATCGCGCAGAAGGTGGTCTCCAAGGCCGAGGGCGCGGTTGTGGCGCTCGCGGACGTCGTGCCGGGCGAGCGCGCCCGCAGGCTGGGCGAGGAGCAGGACAAGGATCCACGGGCCGTGCAGGTGGTGCTCGACGAGTCCGTGGAGATCCTGCGCGCCGAGCGCGGCGTGCTGATCTGCCGCACGCGCCACGGCTTCGTCTGTGCCAACGCGGGGGTGGACGCCTCCAATGCCGCCGATCCGGACACGCTGATCGTGCTCCCGCGCGACCCCGACGCCTCGGCGCGGCGCATCCGCGCCCGCCTGCGCGAGCTGATGGGCACGGCGCCGGCGGTGCTGATCACCGACAGCTTCGGGCGCTCCTGGCGCAACGGCCAGCTCGATGTGGCGATCGGGATCGCCGGCATGCAGCCGCTCGATGACTGGCGCGGGCGCAACGACGCCCACGGGCTGAAGCTCAGGGCGACCTGGCTGGCGGTCGGCGACGCAGCCGCAGCTTGCGCGGATCTCGCCCGCGCCAAGGACTCGCGCGAACCGGTCGTAGTCGTGGACGGCCTGGAGCGCTATGTCACCGACGATGACGGTCCGGGCGCGGCCGAGCTGCTGCGCCCGATCGAGGAGGACCTCTTTCGCTGAGCGGCCTCAGGCAGCTACCGGCACGCCGCCGGCCGTGAGCGGATAGCTGCGCCTGATCTCATAGAGCGTCGTGCGCTCGGCGGCTGGGCGCCCCGCGGCATGCGCGGCTGCGACGAGCTGGTCGGGGTCGAGCTTGGTGCCGTGATAGCTGCCGGCGAGTCGGCTTATGGACTCCTCCATCAGCGTGCCCCCGAGGTCGTTGACGCCCCAGCGAAGCGCCTCCGTGGCGGCCTCCAGGCCCATCTTCACCCAGCTGGCCTGCAGGCTCGTGACGGTGCGCCCGAGGGCGAGGCGGAAGACGGCGGTGTGCTTGAGGTTCTCCTCGCGCGAGATCTCCTCGACGCCGTGGGTGCGCCCGAGCAGGGTCTGGAAGGGGATGAAGGAGAGCGGCACGAACTCCGTGAGCCCGCCCGTGCGTTCCTGCAGCTCGCGGATCACGCGCATGTGCTCGGCCAGCTCCCACGGCTCCTCGATGTGCCCGAACATGACCGTCGAGGTCGAGCGCAGACCGGCCTTGTGGGAGGCCTCGATGATCTCCACCCACCGGGCCACGGGGAGCTTGTTGGGCGAGATGCGCTCGCGCACCCCGTCGTGCAGGACCTCGGCGGCGGTCCCCGGGGTCGAGCCGAGGCCGGCGTCGCGCAGCTGCGCGAAGACCTCGCTCGGCGGGAGCCCGGAGATGTCGCACATGTGGGCGATCTCCATCGGGCTGTAAGCGTGCAGGTGCAGATCCGTCCCCGCCTCGGCGGCGGTCCGCTTGGCCAGGCGTAGCCAGCCCAGATAGTCCTCGAGCGTCCAATCGGGGTGGATGCCCGACTGGATGCACAGCTCGGTGGCGCCATAGACGATCGCGTCGTGGATGCGGGTCACGAACTCCTGCTCGTCGTGCTCGTAGGCGTCGGGCGAGCGCTTGCCCTGCCCGAAGCCGCAGAAGGCGCAGCCGACCACGCAGACATTGGACACGTTGATGTTGCGGTTGACCACGAAGGTGACCGTCTCCCCCGCGAGCTCCGCCCGCAGCTCGTCGGCGGCCTGGCGCATCTCCTCGATGACCTCTCCTCGTGTCTCGGCGAACATCGCCGTGAGCTCATCCGCGCTGAGCGCAAGGCCGTCGCGCCCCTTCTCGATCGCGCCGGCAACGAGCTCGGGGCGGATCGGCGCGGGCGGCTCGGCGCGCCCCGAGCCGCGCCGCGGAATGAAGCTCCAGTACTTGACCTTGATCGTGTCCATCACCGCGGGCGCCACCCACTCGGGGTCGATGTATTCGGGATAGAGGCACAGGCGCTCCGTCAGTGCCACGCCGTCGGCCTGCAGCTGCTTGCGCACCTGATGGGGTGAGGGGAAGGGGTGCTCGGGGGAGATGTGATCGCCGTTGGAACTCAGGCCGCCGAGGTCGGTGGCGCCGGCGGCCACGAGCTCGCCCCACCAGTCGGCGAGGTTGGGTGGGATCTGGATGCCCACATCGGGCATCAGGCGGCGGGTCTCTGCGATCAGGCGCTTCATGTCCTCGATCTCCACGGGACACGCCCATGCGGGCAGCGGCAGATCGGGCCGGTGGTCGGCAACCCCCGTGCGCCAGTACTCGCGCGCGGCCGCGTCTGCGATCTGCGCGGGCTCCTGACCGTAGTAGCGCTGGTGGGGCACGAAGTTCTGGAGGATGATCTCCTGGATGTGGCCGTGGCGGGCGTGCAGCTCGGCGAGAGCTGCCAGCGATTCCATCCGCTCCTGCTCGGTCTCGCCGATCCCCACGAGGATGCCGCTGGTGAAGGGAATCCGCAGCTCGCCGGCCGTGCGGATCGTCTCCAGGCGCCTGGCCGGGTGCTTCGTGGGCGAGCCCGCGTGCACGGTCTCCATCAGCCGCTCGGCCACCGACTCGAGCATCAGCCCCTGCGAGGCCGTGACCTCGCGCAGCCGGGCCAGGTCCTCGCGTGAGAGCACGCCGAGGTTGGTGTGCGGCAGCAGGCCCCGCTCGAGGGCGCGCTCGCAGGCCCAGACCACGTAGGCGGTGAAGTCCTCGTGGCCGTGCTCTGCCAGTTTGGCGGCCACCTCTGGGTTGACCTCTGGTTTCTCGCCCGTGAGCACGAGCAGCTCCTTGACCTGGCGCTTGGCGGCGCCGTCGAGGATCTCGACGACCTCCTCAGGGGAGTACAGGTGCGCCTGGTGCGTGGCGAAGGCGCAGTACTTGCAGTAGCAGCGGCAGGTCCGCGAGAGCGACAGCGTCAGGTTGCGCGAGAAGGTGACGCGGCGACGCATTGCCTGGAGTCTAGGACGCCGCCGCGCGGCGGTCCCGCTGGGTCGAGCAGACATGCTCGGAGGATCGGTCGCTCACGCCTGTCGCGTTCGCTACGTTGAGAGGACCCGCGGCCGAGAAGCCATGGTCGTAAGCGGACGGCGACCCAAGGAGACGACATGAGAGCAGTGCGGTTCGACGAGTACGGCGGGGTCGACGTGCTGGAGGTGCGCGAGGTCGAGGATCCTGTGGCGGGTCGGGGCGAGGTGCTGGTGGCGGTCAAGACGGCCGGGATCAATCCCGGCGAGATCGCGATCCGCGAGGGGCGCCTCCACGAGCGCTGGCCGGCGACGTTCCCATCCGGCGAGGGCACCGATCTTGCCGGCGTGGTGCAGGCGCTCGGCGCGGACGTGAGCGCCTTCGCCGTCGGGGAGGAGGTGCTCGGCTGGACCGAGCAGCGCGCGAGCCACGCAGAGCTCGTGGTGGTGCCGAGCGATCAGCTGATCCCCAAGCCGGCTTCGCTCTCTTGGGAGGTGGCGGGGTCGCTGTTCGTCGCGGGACTCGCCGCCTACGCCTCGGTTGACGCGGTCGCTCCGCGGGCAGGTGAGACGGTCGTGGTCTCGGGCGCGGCGGGCGGTGTGGGGTCGATCGCCGTCCAGCTCGCGCGGCGCACCGGCGCGAGCGTGATCGGCCTGGCAGGCGAGAGCAACCACGACTGGCTGCGCCGCCACGGCATCGTTCCGGTGACCTACGGCGAGGGACAGGCCGAGCGGATTCGCGATGCGACCGGCGGCTCGATCGACGCGTTCATCGACACCTTCGGCGGCGGCTACGTCGATCTGGCGATCGAGCTGGGTGTCGCTCCGCAAAGGATCAACACGATCATCGACTACGGGGCGGTGGAGCGACTCGGCGTGCACGCGCAGGGCACACACGCGATCGCAACCGCACCCCTGCTCGCCCAGATCGCGGATCTCGCAGCCGACGGAAGCCTCGAGATCCCCATCGCGCGCACCTTCCCGCTGGATGAGGTTCGCGACGCCTACCGCGAGCTGGCCGAGCGCCATACACACGGAAAGATCGTGCTGCTGCCCTGAGCCGCGAAGCTCCAGCTCCCGAGCCCAGGAGCTGGAGGCTCATCGCTCCCGGCTGAAGAGCTTCAGCTCGCCGGCTGGACTCCGGGAGCCGCCGGATGATGCCGTTCCGGTAGGCGCATGCGCCTACCGGCCGCATGCAGCCCTGGCTCGCCGCGATAAAAGTCCAGAGGTCACTCCGGGATTACGCCTCGATCCTGCTTGCATCAGTACCCTCGTTGCTTGCCGAGGGCGCCGGTCCCCCGGCCGTCCGCAGGGGCTCTGGAGCAGAGCGGCCAACGCGACGAGAAACCGACCAGCGTGACCAGAAAAGGACAGGAGCCAGATGACTGAGAGTGTCAGCGAGAGCGAGAACCCGGCGATCCCGAGCCCGACTCCCGAGGTGCCCCGTCCCAGGACGAATCACGACTGGTGGCCGAACCAGCTCGACCTGAGCGTGCTGCACCGGCACTCACCCCTCTCGGACCCGATGGGCGAGGACTTCGACTACGCGAAGGAGCTCGCCACCCTCGACCTCGACGCCCTGCGGCGCGATCTGATCGAGCTGATGAGCGCCTCGCAGGAGTGGTGGCCGGCGGACTATGGCCACTACGGCCCGCTCTTCATCCGCATGAGCTGGCATGCCGCCGGGACCTACCGCATCGCCGACGGACGCGGTGGCGGCGGCAGCGGCGCCCAGCGCTTCGCCCCGCTCAACAGCTGGCCCGACAACGCCAGCCTCGACAAGGCGCGCCGGCTGCTGTGGCCGATCAAGCAGAAGTACGGCCGCAAGATCTCCTGGGCCGATCTGCTCATCTTCACGGGCAACGTGGCGATGGAGTCGATGGGCTTTCAGACCTTCGGCTTCGGCTTCGGACGCGAGGACATATGGGAGCCCGAGGAGATCTTCTGGGGCTCGGAGGACACATGGCTCGGAGAAGAGCGCTACAGCGGAGACCGCCAGCTCTCGGGGCCCCTCGGCGCCGTGCAGATGGGCCTCATCTACGTGAACCCGGAGGGCCCGGGCGGCAACCCCGACCCGCTGGCCGCCGCCAGGGACATCCGCGAGACCTTCGGCCGGATGGCGATGAACGACGAGGAGACCGTCGCCCTGATCGTCGGCGGGCACACCTTGGGCAAGACCCACGGCGCGGTCGATCCCAGCGACATCGGCCCCGAGCCCGAGGCAGCGCCGCTCGAGCAGCAGGGCCTCGGCTGGAAGAACCCTGTGGGCAGCGGCAACGGCGCCTACGCCCTCACAAGCGGCCTGGAGGGCGCCTGGACGAAGCAGCCGACACGCTGGGACAACGGCTTCCTCGAGAACCTCTTTGAGTACGACTGGGAGCTGACCAAGAGCCCGGCCGGAGCACAGCAGTGGACCCCCAAGAACCCCGAGGCGCAGGGCACCGTCCCGGACGCCCACGACCCGTCCAAGCGCCACGCCCCGATGATGCTGACGACCGATCTGGCCTTGAAGCTCGACCCGGCCTACGGACCGATCGCGAAGCGCTTCTACGAGAACCCCGACCAGCTCGCGGAGGCGTTCGCCAAGGCCTGGTACAAGCTGCTTCACCGGGACATGGGACCGATCTCGCGCTACCTCGGCCCGTGGATCCCGGCGGAGCAGCTGTGGCAGGACCCGGTCCCCGCCATCGACCACGAGCTCATCGGCGAGGCCGAGATCGCATCGCTGAAGGAGAAGATCCTCGCCTCGGGGCTCTCCATCTCGCGGCTCGTCTCCACCGCCTGGTCCGCCGCGGCCTCCTTCCGCGGCACCGACAAGCGCGGTGGAGCGAACGGGGCGCGTATCCGCCTCGCGCCCCAAAAGGACTGGGAGGCCAACGAACCGGCCGAGCTCGCGACCGCGCTTGCGACACTCGAGCAGATCCAGCAGGACTTCAACGGCTCTGCCCCCGACGGCAAGAGGGTCTCACTCGCCGACCTGATCGTCCTCGGGGGGTGCGCAGCCGTCGAGCAGGCCGCGAAGAACGCCGGGCACGACGTCGCGGTCCCCTTTGCACCCGGGCGCACCGACGCCACCCAGGAGCAGACCGACGCAGAGTCCTTCGCCGTGCTCGAGCCAACCGTCGAAGGCTTCCGCAACTACCTCCGTACGGGAGAGGCCCTTCCGCTGGAGCACGGGCTGCTCGAGCGGGCCTACATGCTGAGGCTGACCGCTCCCGAGATGACCGTGCTGATCGGCGGCATGCGGGCGCTGAACGCCAATCAGGGGCAATCCCGGCACGGCGTCCTCACCGACCGGCCCGAGGCGCTGAGCAACGACTTCTTCACCAACCTGCTCGACATGAGCACCGAGTGGAAGCCGTCGGGCTCGGCCGAGAACGTCTACGAGGGGCACGATCGCCGGACCGGCGAGCTCAAGTGGACCGCCACCCCGGTCGACCTCGTGTTCGGCTCCAACTCAGAGCTCCGGGCGCTGGCCGAGGTCCACGCCTGCGACGATGCCGAGGAGAAGTTCGTGCACGACTTCGTCGACGCCTGGGAGAAGGTCATGAACCTCGACCGCTTCGATCTGTCCTGACCGAGCACACCGCCAACCGGCGCGCCGCCATGGGGTGCGGCGTGTACCTCGCCCGCCACGGCGAGACCGCCTACAACCACGAGGGCCGCTTCCAGGGTCAGCAGCAGATACCCCTGAATGACACCGGCCGCGCCCAGGCCGGCGAGCTCGCCGAGCGCGCTGCGGGCTACAACTTCCGGGCGCTGTGGTGCAGCCCCCTGCTGAGGGCCCGCGAAACAGCCGACATCGTGGCCCGCAGGATCGGCCTGCAGCCAGTCGAGGATGCGCGGCTGATGGAGACCGACGCTGGCGACTGGACCGATCGCACGTTCGCCGACGTGCGCGGCGAAGCCCCCGAGCTGTTCGACGCCTTCGCCGCCGCCCAGCCAGGCTTCGCTTTCCCCGGCGGCGAGTCCTTCGCCCAGCAGGAGGTGCGGGTGGGTGCGGCCCTGGAGGAGATCGAACGCCACGAGCTGCCCGCGCTCGTCGTCTGCCACGGGATGGCCATCCGCGCCGCCTTCGCCGTTCGCGGAGCCGTGCGCTTCGAGCGCCTGCCCAACGCCGCGCTCGTGCCACTCGATCCACTCGAGGCGAGCCGCGCCGAGCTCGGCGGGGGCGCGGCCACCATGCCGAGCTGATCAACTCAAAGGGGCGACCCGCGCGCGCGTGTGTGCGCGCGCGAGTCAGCGCTTTCGCTGGCATAGTGCCTCATCGCCCCGCCTCGCTGGTCGCCTGGCTCAGCGAAAGATGATGCAGCCCGTGCTGCCGTGCGCGATCAGCGTCTCGTCCGACTCGACGAACAGACGTCCCTCGGCCGTGGCCGTGCGCCGGCCCTCGTGCACGACCCGGCCCTCCGCCAGCACCCTGCCGGTGGTGGCGCCCATCGCGCGGATGTAGCGCACCTGCAGATCGGCGGTGGTGTAGGCCACGCCGGCCTCGAGCGTGGTGTGCACCGCGCAGCCCATGCAGGAGTCCAGCAGCGTCGCCGCGATGCCGCCGTGGACGGAGCCGATCGGGTTGAACATCCACTCCGCCGGCTCCATCGCGAACACCGCCCGCCTGTGCTCCACCTCGACGAGGCTGAAGCCCAGCAGCCGGGCGATCGGCGGAGGCGGAAGGGCGCCGTCGATGATCGCCTGCATCGCCTGCAGACCGGGAAGCTCGCCGGCAGCGGCCGCCGCCACAGCGGGATCCTCCCAGCTGAAGGTGCGTGTGCGCCGCCGAGCCACGGCGCTCATGCTGCCACCTCGGCGAGGACTGGGTCGACGGCACGGGCGCGCTGCGGCGGCCCGATCGCCGCAAGGGCGAGTCCGGCCGCCAGCCCGCCTGCGACCGTGATCAGCCAGGCGCTGTGGAAGTCCGCGGCCGTCCTGGTCGCCGTGCCGAGCACAGCCACGAGCACCGCCACGCCCAGCGCCGCGCCGATCTGGCGGCCCATCGTGAGCACCGCCGCACCCGTCGCGAAGCGCTCCGGGGCCAGCGAGTAGGCGCCCGCCCCGGTCAGCGTGGGGATCACGAGTCCCACGCCCGCGCCGCTGATGATCGCGCCGGGCAGGTACTCCGAGAGATACGCCGGCCGGTCGCCCGTCTGGGTGATGTACCAGACTGATCCCGCCGCGAACACGGCCGCGCCGACCATGCCCGGGAGCCTGTAGCCGAAGCGCGCCCCCAGGCGCGCCGAGGGCACGCTGAAGGCAGTCGCCGTGGCCGGGCCGGGGAACAGCATCAGGCCGGCCGTGAGCACGGGCTCGTGCCACACCGACGTCAGGAACAGCACGCCCGCGAGCAGCATCGCGCCGAAGCCGCCGAAGAACAGCACCGAGGCGCCCACGGCCAGGCCGAAGCTGCGGACGCGCAGCATCGCGGGCTCCACGATCGGCGCCACATGGCGCTCAGAGCGCCACCAGATCGCCGGCAGGAACACGGCCGTCACGACCAGCAGCGCCAGGATCGCCGGCGAGCCCCAGCCCCATTCCTGGCCCTTGACGATCGCCACCACCAGCGCCCCGATCGCCGCGATCAGAGCGCCCGCCCCGATCACGTCCGGGCGGGCCGAGTCGAGCTCGCGGCGCTCGGCGAGGGTGCGCGCGCCGGTGATCATGCCGAGCAGGCCAACGGGGACGTTGACGAGGAAGACCCAGCGCCAGTCCGCCTGCACGAGCAGCCCGCCGAGGGGCGGACCCGCGGCGGCCGCGATCCCGCCCGTCGCCGCCCACACTCCGATCGCCACATGGCGCTTCTCCGCCTCGAACTCCGGGAGCATCAGGCCGAGCGAGGTCGGCAGCATCAGCGCGCCTCCCGCCGCCTGGACGACGCGCGCCGCGATCAGGAAGCCGACCGAGGGAGCCGCCGCGCAGGCCGCGCTCGCGACCACGAAGATGCCCAGGCCGAGCAGGAAGGCGCGCTTGCGCCCGAAGGCGTCCGCCCAGCGGCCGGCCGGGACGAGCAGCGCCGCGAACACGATCGCGTAGCCGCTCAGGATCCACGACAGCGTCCCCAGCGAGGCGCCGCCGAAGTGCCTGCCGATCGCCGGGAAGGCGATGTTGACGATGAACAGGTCGAGGCTCGACATGAACACCCCGGCGCACACGATGAGCGATACCCGCCATTTACGTTGCATGATGAAACCGACCGTAGCACATCAAAGTTGCATGATGCAACGTAGTCGGCTATATTCGTTCAGGTCATGCTCGGAAACCAGTACACAAGCCAAACCTGCTCCATCGCCGGCGCCCTCGAGGTGGTGGGCGAGCGCTGGTCGCTGCTGATCGTGCGCGACGTCTTCCTCGGGCTGCGCCGCTTCGACGAGATCCAGGAGGACCTGGGAATCGCCCGAAACGTCCTGCAGACGCGCCTCATCCGGCTGCTCGATCACGGCGTGCTCGAGCGCCGGCTCTACCACGAGCGTCCCCAGCGCTACGAATACCGCCTGACCGAGAAGGGGCTCGACCTGTGGCCCACAGTGGTGGCCCTGATGAAGTGGGGCGACAAGCACGCCCAGCCGCCCGCCGGGCCGCCGGTGCTGCTCGAACACCGCGGCTGCGGCGGGGCCGTCGACGAGCACCGCATTTGCGAGCGCTGCGGCGCGCCGCTGTCGGTCCGGGACGTGCGCGCCCAACCCGGCCCGGGCGCCAGCGCAGACCATCCGCTGCTGCGCAGACAGGCCGTCGAGCGCCGGCCTGGCGCGGCCTCCGCCTCGGCCTGACTCAGGCCAGCCGCGCTACCAGCTCAGCGCCCTCCCGCGCCATGCGCGAGCGGGGCACGATCAGCTCGAAGCCCGCCGCCTCGCCCCGTTCGCGGGCGGCCACGTCGACATGGGAGTAGAAGGCCAGCGTGCGCACGTGCTCCAGCTCACCGGCCGCGGCGAGCGCGGCGACGATCGCCGCAGCGTCGAGACGCTCATCGGTGAGGTCCGCTACCAGCACCTCCGCCCGCGGCGCGTCCGCATCCGCCAGGCGCGCGCTCAGCCGATCGCCGTCGCCGAGCAGCTCCACCTCGTTGCCCGCCGCCGCCAAGTCGCCCTGGACCCTCGAGCCGAACAACAGGTCAGCGGTGAGCACCAGCACCCGCGCCATCTACTGGGCCCGCAGGCGGCGAAGCTCCTCGCGCACGGACTGCGGGCGCCCCCACATCTGGGTGACCTCCACGCGACCGCTGCGGGTCTCGCGCAGCGCCATCTCCCCCTCGACGCCGGCTTCGTCTAGCAGGCGCAGGGCGGCGTGAACCGCTTGGGGAGCTGCCGCATGGCCGAAGTTGTGGGCCACCAGCAGCCGCCAGTGCCAGTCGTGGTGGGAGTAGGGACGCGCGTTGCATGTGGCCAGGTACAGCGCCGTCTCCACGTAGCGCGACTCGTCGGCGATCCTCAGGTCGAGCTCCAGATCGGTCCAGTCCTCGGGCAGCGAATCCACGATTCGCTCAAACGTGTCGGCGAGGCCCATGGACCGAAGCCTAGCGTGGCTATTCTCGAAACAGTGGCCAGCACCGACACCCACACGCTCCAGGCCGAGCACGACGCGCTGAGCAGGGGCTGCGGGCTGCTGGATCGCTCCGAGCGGGGGAAGCTCGCCCTCACAGGCGCCGGCGCCGTCGAGTTCCTCAACGGCCAGGTCACCAACGAGCTGGCCACGCTCCAGCCCGGGGAAGGCCGCTATGCGGCCTTCCTGACCCACAAGGGCAAGATGCGCGGCGACCTGCGCATCCTCGCCGTCGGCTCCGAGCCACAGGGAGCCCCCACCGAGCTGCTGCTCGACACCGAGCGCTCGACCCTGCAGGCGCTGTTCGACATGATCCGCCGCTTCAAGGTCGGCTACGACGTCGAGCTGCACAAGCGCACGCTCGAGTGCGGGCTGCTGTCGCTGATCGGGCCCGATGCCGCCGCCGTCGCCGGCGTCGAGGAACTGCCCGCGAGCGAGCACGCCCACACCGAGACCGCGATCGACGGGATCGCTGCGCGCGCCGTCCGCACAGATGTCGGAGTCGATCTGATCTGCGAAGCCGCCGACACCGAGCAGCTCGCCGCCGCCCTGCGCGAGCGCGGGGCGCTGGACGTGAGCGAGGAGGCAGCCGAGTGCCTGCGCCTCGAACGCGGGCGCCCGCGCTACGGATACGAGCTCGACGACAGCATCATCCCCCAGGAGGCCGGCCTCAACGAGCGCGCGGTCAGCTTCACCAAGGGCTGCTACGTCGGACAGGAGACCGTCGCGCGCCTCTTCTACAAGGGCAAGCCCAACCGCCATCTGCGCGGGCTGCGCCTGTCGGGTCCGGCTGCGACGGGCGAGACGCTGCGGCTCGGCGAGCGCGAGGTCGGCCGGATCGGGAGCAGCGCCATCTCCCCCGCCTTCGGCCCGATCGCGTTGGCCCTCGTGCGTCGCGAGGCCGAGCCCGGCGCCATCCTCGACGTCGGCGAGCGCGGGCTGAGCGCCGAGGTCCTCGAGCTGCCGTTTCCCCCACGACACTCGGAGTGATCCGCGCCGAGGCCACGGGTCGCCGCCCTCGACGAGGACTGGTCGGGGCTGCGGCTCGTGTGGCGCCGCGAGCATCGCGGGATCCCGTGAGCCAGCACGCGCGCGCCACCCCCGGGTAGGATTGGGACTCCCTTCCCTGATCCCGACAGACGAGGTTCCAGAGCACGTGGCAATCGATCTCCAACAAGTCTCAGCGGTCGACGTCGAGCCCGGCGAGCTGCCCAGGACGATGGCCGCCTGGGTGATCCGCGAGGAGCGCTACGGCGAACCGAAGGACGCCTTCCAGCTCGAGGAGATCGAGGTGCCCGAGCCGGGCGCCTTCGAGGTGATCGTGCGGGTGATGGCAGCGGGCGTGAACTACAACAACGTGTGGGCCGCCCTGGGCAAGCCGGTGTCGGTGATGCGCTACGGCGACCATCCCGAGTTCGGCCACCACATCGGCGGCTCCGATGCCTCGGGCATCGTCTGGAAGGTCGGCCCGGGCGTGACGCGCTGGAAGCCGGGCGACGAGGTCGTGGTGCACTGCAACCAGGCCTCCTACGAGGATCCCGAGGTCCACGGCCTCGACCCGATGGCCGCGCCCTCCCAGAAGATCTGGGGCTATGAGACCACCTGGGGATCCTTCGCCCAGTTCACCAAGGTGCAGGCCCAGCAGCTGCTGCCAAAGCCGCATGCGCTGACGTGGGAGGAGGCCGCCTCCTACGGTCTCGTCTACTTCACCGCCTACCGCATGCTGATCACCCGCTGCAAGCTCCAGGCAGGGCAGAAGGTCCTGATCTGGGGCGCCGCCGGCGGGCTCGGCGTGTTCGCCACCCAGATCTGTGCCGCTGCCGGAGCCCACAGCGTGGGTGTGGTCTCCTCGCCCGAGAAGGGCGAGCTGGTCAAGCGCCTGGGGGCCGTCGACTACATCGACCGCGGCGAGTTCGCGGGCATGATGCGCACCGGCAAGGAGACCCCCGATGAGGAGAAGGAGCGCTTCGGCGTGACGCGGCAGTTCGCCAAGCGCGTCAAAGAGCTCCTCGGCGACGCGCCGGACATCGTCTTCGAGCACGTCGGCAAAGCGACGTTTCCGACCTCGGTGTTCACGGTCAAGTCGTTCGGCAAAGTCGTCATCTGCGCCGGCACCACCGGACTCGACCTCGACTTCAACGTGGCCTACCTGTGGATGCGCCAGAAGGAGATCCTCGGCTCGCACTTCGCCAACGCGTATGAGTGCACGAAGGCCAACGAGCTGATCGAGAGCGGGCAGATCCGTCCGGTGCTGTGGCGCACGCTCGGCTTCGACGGCGTCGCCGAGGCCCATCAGCTGATGCTCGAAAACAAGCACCTGGGCAAGATCTCGATCCTCGTGGGCGCCGACTCCGAGGGTCAGGGCAAGACCGCGGAGGGCCCCGGCGCGATCCACGCCGAGGTTGGCGCCTGATGGCCGGAACCGTGATCGTCCCCTGGTACGCCACCGGCTTTCGTGCCGAGGACTTCGAGCGGGAGCTCGGCGAGGTGGCCGCCGTGGCGCTGCGCTACGGCGCGAGCTCCTACGACGTCTACCGAGCGCGCGACGACCGCTACAGGTTCCAGCAGCTGGCCGCCTTCGAGGAGTACCTCGACTGGGAACGCTACTGGGAGAGCCAGGAGCTGACCTACTTCCGCGCGAGCCACTCCAGCTGGTACCAGGTGCCCGTGCTCTACGGCTGGTGGGACCTGACGGCCCACGGCGCCGTGACCCCCGAGCCGGTGGCCAACGGGCATGGCAACGGCGTCGCGGCCGGCGAGAGCGCCTAGCTCAAACCGCGACCGAGGACGCCGGCAGCCGCCGTGTCCACGCGTCTCTCAGCCCTGCTCGAGGGGGGCCATCGTGAGCCCCGCGGACTTCAGCTGCTCCCAGTAATGCTCGGCCGGCTCCTGATGCCCGCTGTAGACGACTGCCCTCCCGGAGCTGTGGATCACGTTGGCGATCTCCATGCCGCGCTTGAGCGTGACGCCGGGAATGAAGCGTGCCAGCGTGCGCGCGACGTGGTCGAAGGTGTTGTGGTCGTCGTTGCAGACGATCACACGCCACGAGCCGCCGAGGCCGCTTCCCGGGCCTCCCGCGCGGGGAATCTCGATCGTTTGATCCATTGCCGGCAGGATAAAGCTCTCGGCGCGACCGTACAATGGCGAGCATGAGCGGCGATCACACCCCGCGCCTGCCCGAGCCCGACCGGCCCTGGATGATGCGCACCTACGCCGGTCACTCCACGGCCAAGGCGTCCAACGAGCTGTACAGGCGCAACCTGCAGAAGGGCCAGACGGGGCTGTCGGTCGCCTTCGACCTTCCCACGCAGACCGGGTATGACCCCGACGACGAGCTCGCCAGGGGCGAGGTCGGCAAGGTCGGCGTCCCGATCTCCCACCGTGGCGACATGGCGGCCCTGATGGACGGCATACCGCTCGGGGAGATGAACACCTCGATGACGATCAACGCCACCGCGGCATGGCTGCTGGCGCTCTACATCGTGGCCGCCGAAAATCAGAACCCACCCACCCCCCCGGAGCAGCTCCAGGGCACCACCCAGAACGACATCATCAAGGAGTTCCTCGCGCGCGGCACCTACGCCTTCCCCCCCGCCCCCTCGATGCGCCTGATCGCCGACATGATCGCCTACACGGTCGAGCACGTGCCCAAGTGGAACCCGATCAACATCTGCTCCTACCACCTGCAGGAGGCAGGGGCCACGCCCGTCCAGGAGATCGCCTACGCGATGAGCAACGCGATCGCCGTGCTCGACGCGGCCCGCGAGCGCGTCGGCCCGGACGTCATGGAACAGGTCTTCGGGCGCATCTCCTTCTTCGTCAACGCCGGTGTGCGCTTCGTCGAGGAGCACGCCAAGCTGCGCGCCATGTCGATCCTGTGGGAGGAGCTCGGCCGCGAGCGCTACGGCGTCTCCGATCCCCGCCACCTGCGCTTCCGCTACGGCGTCCAGGTCAACTCGCTCGGCCTGACAGAGGCGCAGCCCGAGAACAACGTCCAGCGGATCGTGCTCGAGGCGCTCGCCGTGACGCTCGGGCGCGACGCCCGCGCCCGCGCGATCCAGCTGCCCGCCTGGAACGAGGCCCTCGGTCTGCCGCGCCCGTGGGACCAGCAGTGGTCGTTGCGCATCCAGCAGATCCTGGCCTACGAGACCGACATCCTCGAGTACCCCGACATCTTCGAGGGCTCCAGGGTGATGGAGGGCCTCGTCGAGGAGCTGCTCGAGGGGGCGCGCGCGGAGATGGCGGTGGTCGCAGAGCACGGCGGCGCCGTTGAAGCGGTCCCCTACATGAAGGGCGCGCTCGTCGACTCCCACCGCGAGCGGATCCGCAGGATCGAGGCCGGCGAGCAGATCGTGGTCGGGCAGAACAGGTTCACCGAGTCGGAGGAGTCGCCGCTGACGGCCGACGCCGAGGGCGGCATCCTCGTCGTCGACCCCGCCCTCGAAGCCGAGCAGATCGAGGCGCTGCGAAGCTGGCGCGCCGAGCGCGACCAGGCGGCCGTCGAGGAGGCGCTGGCCCGTCTGGCGCAGGTCGCGGGCGATGAGAGCGCGAGCGAGAACCTGATGACGGCCACGATCGACGCGGCCCGCGCCGGCGCGACCACCGGCGAGTGGTCGCGCACGCTGCGCGAGGTGTTCGGCAGCTACCGCGCCCCCACCGGTGTCGGCGAGGCCTCCGCAGCACCCGGGCCGGGGGGAGCCGACTCAGACCTGGGCGAGCTGCGCGCAGAGGTCGCCCGTCTGCAGGAGAAGCTCGGTCGCCGCCCCAAGATCCTCGTCGGCAAGCCCGGCCTGGACGGCCACTCCAACGGGGCCGAGCAGATCGCCGTGCGGGCCCGCGACGCGGGCATGGACGTCGTCTATGAAGGCATCCGCCTGACCCCCGCCCAGATCGCGGCCTCGGCGCTGCAGGAGGGCGTCCACGTGATCGGCCTGTCGATCCTCTCAGGCTCCCACCGCGACCTGATTCCCGCGGTCATGGACGCGCTTCGCGATGCCGGCGTGGAGGCTCCGGTGGTGGTCGGCGGGATCATCCCCGAGCAGGACATCGCCGGCCTGGAACGGGCCGGCGTCGCGGCCGTCTACACCCCCAAGGACTTCGACATCACCCGGATCATGCGCGACATCGTGGCGCTCGTCGGAGCCGGCGCCGAGCGGTCCCTGCTCACCGCGGGCGGCCCCTCCGTCAACGGCTCCGCGTGAGCGCAGACGGGGCCGCCATCGGCGCGCGCCTGCGCGAGCGAGACCTGACGGCCGCTCCGAGCGCGCTGAACCTGCTCGAGAGCACCACGACCGCCGACCGCGAGCAGACGGCCGCCCTGCTCGCCGAGCTCTCCCCAGCCGCCCTCGGCGGGGAGGCTCCCGGTCATGTGATCGGGGTCACCGGCCCCCCGGGCGCCGGCAAGTCGACGCTGCTCTCGGCGTTGCTGCGGGCGTGGCGCTCGCAGGGGCGCACGGTGGCGATGCTCGCCGTGGACCCAAGCTCGCGGCGCTCCGGCGGCTCGCTGCTCGGCGACCGGGCGCGCATCGACTTCGACCCGGCCGACAGCGGCGTGCTGATCCGCTCGACCGCCGCCGGCGAGCGGCTCGGAGGCATCGCATGGGCGACCAGGGCGGCCGCGCACGCGCTCGCGGCGGCCTTCGACATCGTGGTGATCGAGACCGTGGGCGTGGGACAGGCAGAGACCGAGATCGCCGACGTCGCAGACACCGTCGCCGTGGTCGTCCAGCCGGGCGGCGGCGACGTGCTCCAGTTCCTGAAGTCGGGCATCATGGAGATCCCTGACGTGCTGGTCGTGACCAAGTCCGACCTCGGCCAGATCGCCACGAGCACGCGGCGCGACCTGAGCGCCGCGCTGCGCTCGCTCGGCTCGCGCACGCGCGTCGTGGGGGTCTCCTCGATCGCGCCGACCAGCGGCATCGAGGACCTCGTCGCAGCGATCGACGAGCACCGCGCGGGCCTCGACCCCGGCGAGCGGCGGCTGCACGCGCGCCGCGCGGGAGCGCTCAGGGAGTTCACGGTCGAGCACGGCGAGCGAGGCGTACGCGCTCTCGGCGGGCGCGCGGCGGCCGAGGCGCTGCTCGCCTCGCAGGACCCGGGGCTCGAGGTCCCGGCGCTCGTGAGCGCTCTCGAGCGGAAGATGGGCTAGGGGTGGCCCGCGACCTGCTGATCATGTTCGGCGCCTTCGTGCTCGCCAGCGCGCTCGCGGGCGCCCTCGGCGCCGCCAACCTCGGCACGGCTCTCGCCTTCGGGCAGATGGCCTTCGCGCTCAGCGCCGTCTACGTGCTGCTCAAGCGTTGAGCGGCGTGTAACGGGCCCGCTTCCCGGCAGACTGAAGCTGTAGGCAGATGATCGTCCTCCTCAGCTTCGCCATCCTTGCCGGGGCGGGCACGGCGCTTTCGCCGTGCGTCCTGCCCGTGCTCCCCGCGCTGCTCTCGGCCGGGGGCGTGGGCGGCAGGCGCCGGCCGCTGGGCATCGTGCTCGGACTGTCGGTCACCTTCACCGTCACGATCGTGGGGATCGCCAACGTGGTCGACGGGGTCGGGCTGGGGAGCGATCCGCTGCGCGACGTGGCGATCGTGGTTCTGCTCGCGTTCGGAGTCGCCCTGCTGCTCCCCGGGCTGGCCGCGCGCCTGGAGGCGCCGCTGTCGCGCCTGGCTCGATTCGGCCCGCGCTCAACGGGAGATGGCTTTGCCTCCGGCCTGCTCGTCGGCGGCGCCCTCGGCTTCGTCTACACGCCGTGTGCCAGCCCGATCCTGGCGGCCGTGATCTCGGTCAGCGCCGCTTCGGGGCGCACGATCACGATCGCCCTCGCGTATGCGGCTGGCTCGGCGATCGTGCTGCTCGCGCTCACCCTCGGCGGGCGCAGGCTCTTCGACCGCGTGCGCAAAGCCGGACGCGGTCCGACCCTGCAGCGGGCGCTCGGCGTGATCATGATCCTCACGGCCGCGGCGATCCTGGCCAACCTGGACGTCAACTTCGACCAGTTCGTCGCCCAGCACATCCCCGACGTCAACCTCACCGCGTCGCTCGAGTGCTCCAAGACCGTGACCGGCCGCCTCAGCCAGATCACCGGTCGCCATGCCAGGTTCGCGCCCGCCAACGGCTCCTCCGCCTGCGGCGGCTCGGCGAGCGCGGTCCACACCGCCTCGGCCAACGCCAGCCAGGCGACCCTGCTCGCCGACGCGAGCGCCCTGCCGAGGCTCGGCCCGGCGCCTGAATTCAGCGAAACGCAGCGGTGGTTCAACACGGGGGTGGGCGGGCACTCAAACCGTCCGCTGTCCCTGAGCTCGCTGCGAGGTCATGTGGTGCTGGTCGACTTCTGGACCTATACGTGCATCAACTGCATTCGCACCCTCCCCTACCTGAAGGCCTGGGATACGGCCTACAGGCGCGACGGCCTCACGATCGTCGGCGTCGAGACGCCGGAGTTCGCCTTCGAGCACGACGCCTCCAACGTCGCCAACGCGATCCAGCAGTTCGGGCTGCGCTATCCGGTCGTACAGGACAACAGGATGGGCACATGGAACGCCTACGGCAACGAGTACTGGCCCGCCGACTACCTGATCGACGCCAGCGGCCAGGTCCGCTACGCGGCATTCGGCGAGGGCGACTATGACAAGACCGAAACGGCCATTCGCGCGCTGCTCGCCGAAGCGGGCGCCCCCGTGGGCGGCAAGGGGCACCCGCAGGGCGTGATCGTGCCCTCGCCGCAAGCCACCCCCGAGACCTATCTCGGGACCGCCCGCGCGCAGGGCTGGATCGACGGGCCCAAGGCCGGATCGCATGACTACGGCCCGCCGCCCAACGGACGCCTGGCGGTCAACGACTTCGCCTTCAGCGGCACCTGGAACATCTCCGAACAGCCCGCGCTGGCGCAATCGAGTGCCCACCCACCCGGCATCGACGTCGAGTTCCAGGCCAAGGACGTCTATCTCGTGCTGAGCTCTCCCGGCGAACGCCCGCTGCCCGTGCAGGTGCTGCTTGACGGGCGGCCCATCTCCGCCCGCGACGCCGGCGCGGACGTACACGGCGGTGTGCTCACCGTGCGACGCCAGCGCCTGTACTCGCTCGTCTCGCTCGCCCGGGGCGAGCGTCATCGGCTTTCGCTGCGCTTCTCCCCGGGCATCAGCGGCTATGCCTTCACGTTCGGCTGATCGCCGCCGCAGCGCGGCGCCCCCCTCGAGAGCAGCGCCGGCCGAGCCGGATCATTTCTTTTTCTTGTGGTGCCCCGCCACGCAGGTGTGGAAGGTGCGCGTGTCGTCATAGAGCGTCCCCGTCGAGGACTTGGTGATCAGCGACACCTTGAACGTCCCCTTCGGCAGGCCGCGCAGGCTGACGAACGTGTGGTGGTGGTTGAGCGGGCCGGAGGAGACCAGCTTGCCGTTGATCAGCACCTCGACGTGGACGAGCTTGACTCGGTGCGGTGCCCGCGGATGGACGATGAAGGCCCGTTTGCTCAGGCACAGCTTGCTGGAGGGTAGGCCGAGGCTCGCCTTGTGGGCCACGATCAGCGTCTCGCTCCCGCAGAGGCTGACCGACCCTTGGTTGTTGACATCGCCCGAGTAGCTGGCCTGCCAGTAGTAGGTGCCGGGCGCCAACCTGGTCTGCGGCGTCGAGGGCCCGGCGACGCCGTTGGTCACCGCGGCAGAACCCGCCTGGGCTGCGAGGGAGGTGCATTTTGCGTCCTTGTAGACCGCGTAGCTGACTTCTCCCGAGGCCGTCGGCGCTCCCACGCCTCCGACCGTTGCCGTGTCGATGATCGGAGTGCCCTGTGCGGCCGTGACCGACGCGCCTGTCTGCCCTGCCGCCGATAGAGTCGTCGCCAGGGTCGTGGGCGTGCCAACCGTGATCGTCTTGCCGGTCGGCGGGGACTCGAGCGAGAAGTAGCTCGAGGCGCCGGGCGCCAGCGCCGGCGAGAAGTTGAGCACGCCGCTGTTGTTCGTGGGCGCGATGCCGCTGAACCACGATGTCGGGCCCTCGTAGCCGGTGACCGCGTCGCCGTCTTCGCCGTAGCCATTGATGCTGGAGGTGAAGCCCACGCCGGCAGGCTCTCCCGCCGGTGGCGGGTAGCCGCACGCTTCGGTTTCGGGCGGGCACGGGTGGCCCGGATGTTCGGTGAGATTGCCCGAGCTGTTCTTGAAGAGCACGACGCAGCCGGGCGCGACCGGAGCCGATCCGGGACTGCAGATGCCGTCGCTCTCAAAGCCGAACAGACCGTTTTCGGCCGACAGCGGAATCGAGGAGATCGCCCTCGAGGAGCTGTTCTGTATGCCGATCAGCGCGTCGTCTTCGCCGTCATATGGGCCTTGCGAGGGGTCCTGCGCGACCTGCACCCCTTTGTCTGTGACGGTGATCAGGAACTGGCAGCTCGTGTCGTGATCCACGGCCGGGCATTGGGGGAAGGCGGCATCCGCGATGGACGGAGCCAGCGATGCGGCGCCCAGCGCCGCCACCGAGACGATCAGGACCATGAAACGCCGCATGTCTACCCCCGTAGCCGATTGTGAGCTCCGCGCCGAGCACAGGCGAAGCCAGACGAGGAGACTCAAGCTACATCGTTCAGGGGCGGATCTGCAGCGCCGGGGGGGCGCAGATGGCCATGTGTGCGGCGGCGCGCCGGGAACGGCCGGCGAGGACGCCTACAATGAGCTGCATGGAGGGCTCGATGGCAGAGACGAGCGCACGCAGCTGGCTGCGCTGCTACCGCTGCTGGTCGCAGGACCTGGAGGTGCAGGTCCACTACGAGGGCATCCACAAGATCGACCCCGACACCGGCGAGCGCGCCGAAGTGGTCGACGAGCTCCAGGAGGCGGTCGTGCAGTGCCTGGACTGCATGCACGACCAGCCGCATCTCGGCTTCAACAACGGGCGCGTCGAGCCGATCGAGGACCGTTGGGAACGGATGATCGCCGGCACCCCCTGGGTCGCCTCGTGCACCGTCACGGTGGACTCCGAAGACGTCGAGAGCTGCTCCGGGCCGGAGGCGGGTGACGCGCTCTCTTACGCCGCCTTCGGCGACCACGGCGTCCGCGAGTTCTTCACCCACGTCCGCTTCCACAAGCACGAAGACGACGCCCGCATCATCGTGCACCTGCTCGTCGAGCTCTACGCCCGCTCGCTCGAGGAGGCCACCGACGTGCTCGAGTCCTCCGCTCGCGGCTCGCTCACGATCACCTCGCTCGCCGAGGAGTCACGCCCGCCGGCTGCAGCCGGCGAGACCCACGGCCACGACTAGCTGAGACGCCGCTCGAGCGCCTTCAGCTGGGCGTGGAGCTCGTCGGGGAGGTTGTCGAACTTGGCGAAGTGCTCGTGGAACTGGGGCAGCTGCGCCTTCCACTCCTCGGTCTCGACACGCAGCAACTCGGCCATGTGCTCGTCTGAGACGTCCAGGCCGCGGGTGTCGATGCCCTCGGGGCCGACCGGAGGGATCACGCCGATCGGGGTCTCTCGACCGGCGCCGTGTCCAGCGCAGCGGGCGAACACCCATGAGAGCACGCGCGAGTTCTCGCCGTAGCCCGGCCACAGGAAGCGGCCCTGCTGGTCCTTGCGGAACCAGTTGACGTAGAAGATCTTCGGGAGCTTCGCCCCGTCGCGGCGTCCGATCTCCAGCCAGTGGGCGAAGTAGTCGGCCATGTTGTAGCCGCAGAAGGGCAGCATGGCAAAGGGGTCGAAGCGCAGTTCGCCCACGGTGCCGGCCGCCGCGGCGGTCTTCTCCGAGCTCATAACCGAGCCGAGGAACACGCCGTGCTCCCAGTCCAGCGCCTCGGTCACGAGCGGCACCACAGTCGAGCGGCGACCGCCGAACAGCATCGCGTCGATCGGCACGCCCGCCGGGTCCTCCCACTCGGGCGCGATCGCCGGGTCCTGCGCGGCCGGGGTGGTGAAGCGCGCGTTGGGGTGCGCCGCCGGCGTCCCAGAATCAGGCGTCCAGTCGCTGCCGTGCCAATCGATCAGATGCCCGGGGACCTCCTTCGTGAGGCCCTCCCACCAGATGTCGCCGTCGTCGGTCCTGGCGCAGTTGGTGAAGATCGTGTTGCGCTCGATCGTGCGCACGGCGTTGGGGTTGGTCTCCTCGCCCGTGCCCGGCGCCACGCCGAAGAAGCCCGCCTCGGGGTTGATCGCGTAGAGGCGGCCGTCCTCGCCGAACTTCATCCACGCGATGTCGTCGCCGATGGTCTCCACGGTCCAGCCCTCGAGCGTGGGGATCAGCATTGCGAGGTTCGTCTTGCCGCAGGCGCTCGGGAACGCTCCGGCTATGTACTTGACCTCGCCCTCGGGAGAGGTCAGCTTGAGGATCAGCATGTGCTCGGCCATCCAACCCTCGTCACGGGCCATCACCGAGGCGATGCGCAGCGCGAAGCACTTCTTGCCGAGCAGCGCGTTGCCGCCGTAGCCGGAGCCGTAGGACCAGATCTCGCGGGTGTCCGGGAAGTGCACGATGTACTTGTTCTCGGCGTTGCAGGGCCACGGCACGTCCTCGACGCCTTCAGCAAGGGGCGTGCCGACAGAGTGCAGGCAGGGCACGAACTGGCCGTCGCCGAGCGCGTCGAGGGCGCCCTGGCCCATGCGCGTCATGATCCGCATGCTCACGGCGACATAGGTCGAGTCGGTCAGCTGCACGCCGACGTGGCTCTTGTCGGAGCCGAGCGGTCCCATCGAGAACGGCACCACGTACATCGTCCGTCCCCGCATCGCCCCTGCGAACAGCTCGTTCAGGGCTTCGCGCATCTCGGCGTGATCGCGCCAGTTGTTGGTCGGTCCGGCCTCTGCCTCGGTGGCCGAGCAGATGAACGTGCGGTCCTCTACGCGCGCCACGTCTCCGGGATCGGAGAGCGCCAGATAGGAGTTGGGGCGCTTGGCGTCGGAGAGCCGCTCGAACGTGCCCGCGTCGACGAGGTCCTGGCAGAGTCGGTCGTACTCCTCGGCTGAGCCGTCGCACCAGTAGACCTGGTCCGGTTCGGTGAGCGTCTCGACCTCCTTCACCCAGGCCAGCAGACGCTCGTTCTTGGTGGGGGCGGGAACGGTTGTGTTCATCGTCTCAGGCGGCTCCTCGGTTGGCGGCAAGATCGGCGCGCGCCGTGCGGCGCTGCTGCCGGGGCAAGGCTCTGGGCCCCGGGAAACAGAAAAACGCCCTCTGCGGGCGGTCGGGAAAGCGTACCGTACGTCTCTCGCTTCGACATTGCCGATCTCTACGGATCTACTCGATCTACTCGACGTTCCCCTCGGCCGAGCCCTCGCCGGGGTGCTTGCGCGGAACGAGCACCAGGCGCTTGAACTCCGCCACCAGCACGCCGTCCTGGTTCAGCACGCGGGTGTGGACCTTGACCGTGCCGCGATCTGGCTTGGACTTCGACTCCTTCTTCTCGAGCACCTCCGACTCGCAGAACAGCGTGTCGCCGTGAAACACCGGCGCGGGGTGCTTGAGCTCTTCTGTCGCCAGGTTGGCGATCGCCTTGCCGCTGACGTCGCTCACCGACATGCCCAGCGCCAGCGAGTAGACGAGCGGACCGACCACCACATTGCGCCCCTGCTGGGATTTGGCCGCATAGACGTCGTTCAGGTGCAGCGGGTGGTGGTTCATCGTGATCAGGCAGAACAGGTGGTCATCGGACTCGGTGACCGTCTTGGCGGGCCAGTGCTTGTAGACGGCGCCGACCTCGAACTCCTCCAGGTAGCGGCCATAGGGATGGGCGCCGCTCGCCTCGCGGGCGGCCTGGTCGGTCTCGACGGAATCGGTCTCGCTCATGGGGTCTGGAAGGTCTCCTGTGGCAGCTGATCGGATGGAGCCGCAGCCTCGATCGACCACGGCCGGCCGGCGCCCAATCGGCACCGGGCTCGTGCGCGGGCGGAGTGCTCCAGCCGCGGCACGCGGAGAGGAACTCTAGTCGGAGCCTGTCGTGAGGCGCCTCGTGCCGTCCGCCGCTGGGGCGATGCAGACGCTCGGCGCCGCCAGCGGGCAGGCCTGTCCTGGGGGCGGCTTGCAGGGTGTGCAGGCAGGCGGCGCAGGTCCCGGCGGGGCCGGAGCCGGGGCCGGCGGAGCGGGCGTCGGCGCGCCGGGAGGCCTCGCACAGATCGCGTTGGGAGGGCAACAGAGCGCCCGGACCGGCGTGCACGCGCCGGCTCCCGCCTGTCCGATCGCGTGTGCGAATGCCGGCTGATACGGCAGACCACAGGCCACGTCGTAGGCCTGCGCCACCGCTGAGGCCATGCTGAAGCCGGTGAGCGCCGCGCCGCGGGAGCGAACCGGCACCAGCATCGAGGCGGGCAACCCTTTCGCACCGTGGAGCGGGATGTTGCAAAGGGCGGGGGTCTGGCCCGGGCGCGGGCGCGTGAAGGGGTCGAGGAGCCTGCGCGCCACCGCCGACCCGAGCGCACGCGTGCTCCTCAGCCGCACCAGCACGCTCGCCGGGTCGAGCAGCGCAGAGGGTCGATTGACGACCAGCACGAGCGCACGAGGAGAGCGCGACGGCGCGGAGCCGACGCCGACGACGGCGAGGTAATCGTCGCCCAGCGGAGAGCCCACGGCCAACGTGAGGTCAGCCTTGGATATCCGCTGACGCCCCACGGTCCCGCGGAACCCGACCTCGACGAGCGCAACGTCGCTCGGCGCCGGCGAGACGCTCAGCGTCAGGGTGCGCCAGTTCGCTGTCGAGCTGCTCGTCGTGGCCCGTGCGCCACTCGTCGAAGCGGCGCCCAGCAGCAGCGACGCACAGGCCGCCAACGCCACCAACCAGGACACATGAAGGCGCATCATCAATACTTCCTAGCAGCAAACAGGAATGCCGCTGTCCCCCAGCTGACCCAGGAGAGCCCTTGCGCAACCCCCGCGACTTCTTCAAGCCCCTTGCCATCGACGCGCCCGCGCCGGTGCGGGAGATCCCCTTCAAGCCTTCCCGGATGATCCACTTCCTGGACTTCTCCAACGAGAAGATGGTCGCCAAGGTCCCCGACATCGCACCGACGGTTGACATCCTGCTGGGCAACCTCGAGGACGCGGTGCCGGTGGACCGCAAGCTCGCCGCCCGCGCGGGCCTGATCAAGGTGGGACGCGAGATGGAGCTCGGCGACACCGCGCTGTGGACACGGGTCAACGAGCTCGCCTCGCCGTGGGTGCTCGACGACCTGACCGAACTGGTGGGCGAGATCGGGGACAAGCTCGAGGTGGTCATGATCCCCAAGGTGGAGGGTCCCTGGGACATCCACTACGTCGACCGTCTGCTCGCCCAGCTCGAGGCCAAGGCGGGGCTGGAACGGCCGATCCTGATCCACGCGCTGCTCGAGACCGCCCAGGGCGTGGCCAACCTCGAGGACATCGCCTGCGCCAGCCCCCGCATCCAGGGGATGAGCTTCGGACCCGCCGACCTCGCGGCCTCACGCCGCATGAAGACCACCCGGGTCGGAGGCGGGCACCCCGGCTATCGCACGATCGCCGACCCCGATCCCGAGAACCCGGACGCGCCGCGTCCCAGCTACCAGCAGGACCCGTGGCACTACTCGATCGCGCGCATGGTCGACGCCTGCACCTCGGTCGGCGCGCTGCCCTTCTATGGCCCCTACGGCGACATCAAGGACGTGGAGGGCTGCGAGGCGCAGTTCCGAGCCGCCTTCCTGCTCGGGTGCGTGGGGGCATGGTCGCTGCACCCCGTGCAGATCGCGATCGCCAAGAAGGTCTTCTCGCCCGAACCATCCGAGGTGGCGTTCGCCAAATGTGTGATCGAGGCCATCCCCGACGGACGCGGCGTGCACATGCTCGACGGCAAGATGCAGGACGACGCCACCTGGAAGCAGTGCAAGGTGATGGTCAACCTCGCCGAAATGCTCGCCAAGAAGGATCCAGAGCTGGCCGAGGCCTACGGACTGATCGACACCCACGCCGATCAGCCAGCACCCGCAGCGGCGAGCGTCTGACGCCGGGTCGGCGCGGCGCGGCCTACCGGCTCAGGGGGAGAAGGGAAGCTCGACCGTGCGCGCGAGCCATGCGGCGCGGTCGGGCCCCGTCTTCAGATGGCGGCTGCGTTCCTCGTAGAACGCATACCACCACCAGATTCCCGCGCCCTCGATGCGGCTGCCCTGCGCGAGAGCGGATTCCAGGGCACTCGTGGCGTTCGCGATGTCCTCCACCTTCGGGTCGTGCCAGGGGTCGGGCGCGTAGGAGGGGATCACGGGGATGATGCTGGCGTGCGCAGAGGCGTTGGCGCTGTAGTAGGCCAGCCCCTGCTCGACCCATTCTTCATAGGCGGGGATGCTCTCGATTTCGCTGTCGTAGAAGGTCGGATCGACCTGGTCGACGAGCTCAGAGACCCGCCGCAGGTAGGAGGGCGACCAGGTCGAGAGCTCGGCGGGCGCGACCACCGACAGGCGCCCGTGGAAGCCCAGCCGGGCAAAGGCGGCGTCGAGCCCTTCGAGCAGTGCGAGAAAGCCCGGCCCGGTCGGGTAGGGCTCGATGTCCAGCTGCACTCCGGAGATCCCCGTCGCCAGCACCGATTCGACGGCGGCGGTCATGTTGGCCCTGGTCTGCGGCAGTTCGAGGTTCAGCCGCTTTCCCTTCGGCTGCCCGTTGAAGACGGCGGTGACCGTCATGCCGGTCCCGTGCGCGGCGTTGTAGGAGGCCGCAGCCGCCGCCCATACGCCGAGCATCTGCGTCTCGACCGCGGGCAGCTGCAGCGTCCCCTTCGCCTTGAACCGCGGCATCTGCAGCAACGCCTGGCCGATGTCGTATTCGTCGAGCCCGGCGAGGAAGCCTTCGACCTGCGCCTGCGTCCAGCTCGAATGGACGAGTTCGGTGGGCATGTAGGTCAGCGTGTCCGCCGGATTGGCGCGGGCGAGCGCCGAGCCCGGCGCCGCCAGCGCCAGGAGCGCGAGCAGCGAGAAGATCGCCGCCACGGCGCGTGTGGGCCGCAGCGCGCGAGCGCGGCCTGCCGGCGAGGATGAGCGGCGAAGTCGGCCCATGACCGCATGAACGGTAACGGGAAGCACGCGGGGGAGCACGCGGCATCCGCGGCGCGCCTGCGTATAGGCTTCCGCGCCGCATGAGATTCTTCGAGTACGAGGCCCGCGAGGTCGTAAAGCGCGCCGGCATCCCCGTGACCGACTACGGCTTCACGACCGACGCCGGCGAGGCGCGCGAGATCGCAGCGCGGATCGGCGGTCCGACGGTGATCAAGTCCCAGGTCTTGACCGGCGGGCGCATGAAGGCCGGCGGAGTCAAGTTCGCGAACACCCCCGAGGAGGCCGAGGCCCACGCCCGCGACATCCTGGCGCTCGAGATCAACGGCCACATGCCGCGCGGGGTGCTCGTCGATCCGAAGGCCGAGGTCGAGCAGGAGTACTACGCCGGCGTCGTCTGGGACGGCACGCGCAAGCAGCCCGTGATGATCTTCTCGCCCGTCGGCGGCATCGACATCGAGCAGGTCGCCGAGGAGCAGCCGGACAAGGTCGGGCGCCGGCACTTCTCCAACATCCTCCCCCTCTCGGACTTCCAGGCCAAGGAGGTGATCGCCTCCACCGGCGTCACCGGATCGGCGCTCAACAAGCTCGTCCCGATCGTGACCCGTCTCGCGCGGCTGTTCGTGGAGAACGACATGGTGCTCGCCGAGATCAACCCGCTGGGACGCCTCGCCGACGGCTCGTTCATGGCCCTCGACGCCCACATGGACATCGAGAACGAGGCCCGTGGCCGCCACAAGAAGCTGCTCGCCGACCTGGGTGTGGGCGATGAGGAGACCCGCCAGGCGCGCGAGGCCACGCCCTTCGAGCTCGCGGGCGAGGCGGTCGACTCCCAGGACCACCGCGGCGTTGCCGGCAACGTGACCGAGTTCGACGGCAACCTCGGCCTGGTCATCGGCGCGGGCGGCGGCTCGCTGACGCTGTTCGACGCCGTGCGCGCACACGGTGGCAGCCCGGCCAACTACTGCGAGATCGGTGGCAACCCGTCCGTGTCGAAGGCCTGCGGCCTGGCGAAGCTCGTGCTGCAGAAGCCCGGCGTGGACAAGATCGCGGTGATGATGTCGATCGTCTCCAATACGCGCGTGGACATCGTGGCCCGTGGCGTGATCAAAGCCTGCATCGAGCTCGGCTTCGACCCCGCCGAGAAGGTCGCGATCTTCCGCATCCCCGGCGCATGGGAGGAGGAGGGCTTCAAGATCCTCGAGAAGTACGGGGTCGACTACGCCGACCGCAGCGTCTCGCTCAACGAGGCAGCCAGACGCGCCGTCGAGAAGATCCAAGGAGCGCCCGCCTGATGTCAATCCTGATCGACGCCGAGACCACCTTCATCGTCCAGGGCATCACCGGCCGCGAGGCCGTCAACCTGACGCGCGAGTGTCTCGACTACGGCGCCGGCGCCAAGGTCGTGGGCGGGGTCACGCCGGGACGCCTCGGGCGCGACGTGCACGGCGTGCCCGTGTTCGACACCGTCGCCCAGGCCGTGGCACACCACGGCGGCTCGATCTACGGCTCGGTGGTGACCGTCCCCCCCGCCTTCACCAAGGACGCGGTCTTCGAGGCGATCGAGAACGGCATCGAGCTGATCGTGATCGTCACCGAGCGCATTCCGCGCCGGGACGTGGCCGAGATGGTCGAGCTGGCTACGCTGCGCGGCGCGCGCATCATCGGCCCCAACTGCCTCGGGATCATCGTGCCCGACGTGATCAAGATGGGCGGGATCGGTGGCCCCGCAAGAAACGCGGCCCAGGCGTACACCCCGGGGCCGATCGGCGTGATCTCGCGCTCCGGCGGGATGACCACGGAGATGTCCTCCACCCTCAGCGCCGCCGGGCTCGGGCAATCCACGGCCGTCTCGATCGGCGGCGACGCGATCATCGGATCGACCTACGCCGAGCTGATGCCCCTGTTCGAGGCCGACGAGCAGACGCAGGGGATCGTCATCTACACCGAGCCGGGCGGGCGAATGGAGGCCGAGCTGGCGCGGTGGGTGACCGAGAACAGCTCGCGCCTGCCGATCGTGGCGTTCATGGCGGGACGCTTCATGGACGAGATGCCCGGGATGAGCTTCGGCCACGCCGGCACGATCGTGGAAGGCAAGGAGGACACCGCCTCCGAGAAGATCACCCGTCTGGCACAGGCGGGAATCACCGTGGCCGAGCGGATCGAGGACATCCCCGAGATGATCCGGGCCAAGATCGCCGAGAGGAGCCCGGCATGAGGAAGGACGGGATCTTCATCGCCATCGAGGTCGAGGACCGGGCCGCGGCCGACACGGAGCTGGCGCGCCGGCTGACCGAGGCGTGCCCGGTCGACATCTACGCGCAAGGCGCCGACGGGACTCTCGAGATCGTGGAGAAGAACCTCGACGAGTGCGTGCTCTGCCGCCTGTGCCTGGACGCCGCAGCCGGCGCGGGCTCGGATACGGCGGTCAAGATCATCAAGCTCTACGACGACGGCTCCGTCCTGGCCTGAGTCGGCCTGCGGGCCGCTCGGGTTGGAGCGATAGGCCAGCGCTCTTCCCTCGCGCGCGGTGTGCGCCATGGTTATACACTCGCCGCAGAGCCGTGAACGAAAACTTCTCGCTGATAGTGATGTGCCTGTTTCTGTTGGGCTCGCTGGCGTTCCTGGCGCAGCAGCTCACCTCCTACCACTGACGCACTAGGCCGGCCGGTGCGTCTTGCGCGTGCGTTCGCGCTCCTGCTGGCGCTCGACCACGTTGACGATCAGGCGGATGAACTGCTCGGGCCCCGAGGCCTTGGCCTGGCCGTAGGTGAAGGCCTCGACCCAGTCGGCGACCTTGGCTTCACGCGCCATCACGTTGAAGAACTCGCGGCGCATGTCCACGCGCACGCGGGCATCGGCCGCCGGGCCCTTCGTGACCTTCAGGCCGGGCATCTCGAGGCGGAAGTGCTGGACGTCCCCCCTGCCCTTGAGCTCGACGCCGACCACCAGCTTGATCGGCTCGAGCGCAGGCACTTCGCCGATGAAGCGGCGGGTTGCAAGCTCGATCAGAGCCTTGGCGTCATCGGCCATATGGCAGGTTCTTCCCTTCCGGGGCGCGTAACGGCCCGTAGCTGTCTTGTCAGATCTTATGACGCTGCAGGAGCTTGCGGCCGATCACCATGCGCTGGATCTCCGAGGTGCCCTCGCCGATCAGCAGCAGCGGCGCGTCGCGGTAGAGGCGCTCGATCTCATACTCCTTCGAATAGCCGTAGCCGCCGTGTATGCGGAACGATTCTTCGACGCAGAAACGGCCGGCCTCGGAGGCGAACAGCTTGGCCATCCCCGCCTCCAGGTCCGAGCGCTCGCCGGCGTCCTTCAGGCGTGCGGCGCGCAGCGTCAAGAGGCGCGCCGCGTCCACCTGCGTGGCCATGTCGGCGAGCTTGAACTGGATCGCCTGGTGCTCGGCGATCGGCTTGCCGAATGTCCTGCGCTCCTGCGAGTAGCGCAGCCCGAGCTCGAGCGCCCGCTGGGCGATGCCCACGCCGCGCGCGGCCACGTTGACGCGGCCGACCTCGAGCGCGTCCATCATCTGAGGGAAGCCCTTGTTCAGCCCGGCGTCCTCGCCGCCGAGGATGTTCTCGGCCGGACAGCGGTAGCCATCGAAGACGAGCTCGGTGGACTCAACGCCCTTGTAGCCCATCTTTTTCAGCTGATCCGGCACCAACAGGCCGGCGTGGGCGCCGGTGTTCTCTTTGACGCCGCCCTCCTTCTCGGCGATGAAGCAGGTCATGCCCTTGTAGGCCTTCTCGGCGTTCGGGTCTGTCTTGACGAGCACGAACACGAGGTCCGAGCGCAGGCCGTTGGTGACCCACATCTTCTGGCCGTTGATCTCGTAGGCGCCGTCCTGCGTCTTCTTGGCCGCCGTTTTGATCGCCTGCACGTCGGAGCCGAGCTCGGGCTCAGAGAGGGAGAAGGCCGCGCGGATCTCGCCCGTGGACATCCGCGGCAGGTACTTCTGCTTCTGCTCCTCGTTGCCGAACTTCATCAACAGGTAGGAGCCGATGAAGTGCGTGTTGATCACGCCCGAGATCGAGATCCAGCCGCGCGAGAGCTCCTCCACGATCATCGCGTAGGTCGTGAGGTCGAGGCCCATCCCGCCGTACTCCTCGGGGATCGTCACCCCGAACAGCCCAAGCTCCTTCATCTGCTCGACGATCGGCCCCGGGAACTCGTCCTCGTGGTCGTAGTGCTCGGCGTTGGGCAGGATCTGCTCGTCGACGAACTGGTGCACCATCTCGGTGATCGCCTTCTGCTCATCGGTCTTCTCGGTGTACGGGGTGGCAGCTACGGCCATCTGATCAAGGCTCCAAGGTCGAATTAAGCGTGTTCAGGGAGAATACCGGCGTGAACTTCGCCCGCGACGTGGTCGATCAGGCGCCGGCGGGAGACCTCGCCCTGCTGGAGCTCTCGCGTGAGGGCGCGAGGCGCGAGTGGAGCTTCGCCGTGGTGGCCGATCGCTCCGCGCGGATGGCGGGGGCGCTGCGGGAGCACGGGGTCGGCCGGGGCGATGTGGTGATGACGCTGATCGGCAACCGCCCCGAGTGGGTGCTCACGATGCTGGCCTGCTTTCGCATCGGCGCAGTGGTGCTGCCGTGCACCGAGCAGCTCCGCGCCAAGGACCTGCGCCTGCGCCTCGCCGTGGCCGGACCCGCCCTGATCGTGGCCGACGAGCGCAATCGCCTCGAGCTGGAGGCGGCCGCGCCGACCCAGCCCGTCATCTACATCCCCGACGAGGCGCTGTTCGCCTCCGCACCCGCACCGGCCGTCGAGCTGGGCGAGCAGGACCCGTGCCTGATCACGTTCACCAGTGGCACCGCGGGTGAGCCCAAGGCGGTCGTCCACGCCCAGCGCTACCTCGACGGTCAGCGCGTCCAGGCCGGCTACTGGCTCGGAGCCCGCCGGGGAGATCTCGTGTGGTGCACCGCCGCCAGCGGCTGGTCGAAGTCCGCCCGCAACGTGTTCATCGCGCCCTGGCTGTCGGGCGCCGCGGCGCTCTTGCACGACGCGCGCTTCGACCCGCGCGAGCGCCTGGAGCTGCTGGAGCGCGAGCACGTGGACGTGCTGTGCATGGCCCCCACCGAGTACCGCGTGATCGCCAAGCGCGTGGCGCTGCGCCCGCTGGCTCATCTGCGCGGCGCGGTCGCGGCGGGCGAGGCGCTCAACCCAGAGGTCCTGCGCGCCTGGGAGCAGGCGACGGGCCTGCAGATTCGCGACGGCTACGGCCAGACCGAGACCGGCCAGCTGACCGGCATACCCCACGACGTCCCCGCCAGGCCAGGCTCGATGGGCAGGGCGCTCCCTGGGATGCGGCTGTCGGTCGTCGATGGCGAGCTGACCGTCGATCCCGCGAGCGTCCCCACGTTCTTCCTCGGCTATCTCGGCGAGCAGGTGCACCGCGACGCGAGCGGCGCCTGGAGCGCCGAGGACCGCCGCGCGGGGGGCCCGTGGAGGACCGGGGATCGGGTCAGCGAAGACGGCGAGGGCTGGCTCTACTTCGAGGGCCGCGAAGACGACGTGATCGTCTCGGCCGGCTACCGCATCGGCCCCTTCGAGGTCGAGTCGGCGCTCGTCGCCCACCCGGCCGTGGCCGAAGCAGCGGCGGTGGCCGCGCCGGATGAGGAGCGCGGTGCGGTCGTGCGCGCCGTGGTGGTGTTGCGCGAGGGCCTCGCCACCGCCTCGCCGGAGCTCGTGCGCGAGCTCCAGGAGCACGTCAAGAGCCAGACGGCCCCCTACAAGTACCCCCGCATCGTGGACTTCGCCGAGGAGCTGCCGAAGACCGCCTCGGGGAAGATCAAGCGGGCAGAGCTGCGCGCGGGCTGACCCGCCACGCGCCAGGCTGCGCGCGCGGCGGGTCTCCAGAGCCCGTCTCAGGCGGCCTGCGCCACCGGCTGGGCGGAGCCGACGCCTTCGGCGAGACGCCGCTCCTCCTCCTCGATGAGCTGGCCGACCGAGGCCGACGGCGGGCGCAGCACGACGAACGCGGCCACGATCCCGACGGCCACGCACACGGCCGCGACGAGGTAGGCGAGGTGGTAGCCGCCGGTCAGGGCCTGCGACAGCGTGTGCCCGCTGGCGCTCAACGCCCTGGCGTGGTCGGTGGCGATCGTGCCCAGCGAGGCCAGGCCGATCGCGCCGAACAGCTGCACCGAGACGTTGATGATCCCCGAGGCCAGGCCCGCGTCGCGCACGGGAGCGTCCGACATCCCGATCGTCAGCAGGGGCAGGAAGGAGGCGCCGGCCCCCAAGCCGAGCAGCAGGAAGGCGAAGAACAGCCCCGGGAAGTAGGCCGCGTGCAGCCCCTGTGCGGTGAGCAGCAACAGGCCCGCCACGATGCCGAGGAGGCCGACCGCGAGCAGGTTGAGCGGCCCGAAGCGCTGAGCCACCCGCGCAGAGACGCCCGCCGACATCACGCCGATCGAGATCGTCAGCGGCATGAACGCGAGGCCGGTGTCGATCGCGTTGTAGCCAAGCACCCGCTCGAGGTAGAGCGAGCCGAGGAAGAACGCCGAGAACATCCCGGTGATCAGCAGCCCCCGCACGAGGCTCGAGCCCATCAACATCCGCAGCCGCAGGATCCGCAGCGGCATGATCGGATTGGCCAGGCGGTTCTCGAGCGCCAGGAACGCCCCGAGCAGCGCCAGCGAGGTGCCTGCGGCGCCGAGCGTGCGAGCCGAGAGCAGGCCGAATTCACTGGACTTGACGATCGCGAAGGCGCCGATCATGGTCGCCAGGGTGATCAGGATCGAGCCGAGGACGTCGACCCCTCCCGCCAGCCCGATGCCCTCGTTCTCCTCGATCAGGCGTGAGCCGAGCAGCAGGGCGAGGACCCCGATCGGCACGTTGACGAAGAAGATCCAGTGCCAGTCCAGCGACTGCGTGAGCGCGCCACCCGCGAGCAGCCCGATCGAGCCGCCGCCGGCGGAGACGAATGCATAGACGCCCATCGCCCTGGCGCGGTCGGCCGCGCTCGTGAACTCGGTGACGATGATCGCCAGGATCACGCTCGAGGCGACCGCCCCGCCCACTCCCTGCAGCAGGCGCGCGCCGATCAGCATCGCCTGGCTGGAGGCCACTCCGCACAGGACCGATGCGGCCGTGAACATGACCAGGCCCGTCAGGAACACTTTCTTGCGCCCCACGAGATCGCCGAGCCTGCCCGCGAGCAGCAGAAAGCCTCCAAAGGTGATCAGGTAGCCGTTCATCACCCACGTGAGGTTGCCCTGGCTGAAGCTCAGGTCGTGCTGGATCGAGGGCAGCGCCACGTTGACGATGGTCGAGTCGAGAACCATCATCAGCTGACCGAGGCACAGCACCGCCAAGGCCAACCACCGCCGGCGGTCGCGTTTGCGCTCCGAGTCGCCTGTGGCGGCGTTGATCTGTGGTCTGGGAATGGCTCTTGTGACGCTCATGGTGCTCCTTCCGAGTTGCGCGAAGGGAACACCATAGCAAGGATCATCCCTGTTTCAAGTACTATCTATCTATACATGATGGTTGCTACACCGTGGTATAATCCGACGGCTATGAGCGATGAGAACTGTGTCTCCTGTCCCCCAGGATCGATGGTGCTGCTCACGCGCCTGGCAAAGCAGGTCTACCGGCGCAGCAACGAGGAGCTGCTGGGAATGCACATGCGCCTGCTGATGGCGCTCAGCTACCTGCGCGACCACGACGGCGCGCCCCAGCAGGAGCTCGCGGACGCGCTGTGCATGGACGCCAACAACGTGGTGCTCCTGCTCAACGAGCTCGAGGATCTCGGACACGTGGCGCGCCGGCGCGATCCCCAGGACCGCAGACGTCATCTGGTCGACATCACAGATCAGGGTCGCCGCGCCCTGGCGAGGGCCGAGCACGAACAGGAGAGCATCGAGGACGAGGTGCTCGCGCCGCTCGACCCCGAGGAGCGGGCCACCCTGTGGCGGCTGCTGTCACGCGCGCTCTACGGCGTCGAGCCCACCAAAGGCGAGGACTACAGCGCCACGACGGCGTCGATCTCGACGTAGGCGCCCTTCGGCAGCTGGGCCACGCCGACCGTGACCCTGGCCGGCGGCTGCTCGCCGAAGAAGGATCCGTACACCTCGTTGACCGCGGCGAACTCGCCGAGATCGGTCATGTAGATCGTCAGCCGCACAGCACGCTCGAGCGAGGTCGCAGCTGCGGCGCAGACCGCCTGCAGGTTCTCCAGGCAGTGGCCCGCCTGCTCGGCCGCGGTCTCGCCCACGAGCTCGCCGGTTGCCGGATCGAGCGGGATCTGACCCGAGCAGAACAGCAGTCCTCCGACCCGCACCGCGTGGCTGTAGGGCCCGATCGCCAGCGGCGCGCCCGTGGCATCGATGATCTCGCGCTCCTGGGCCATCGCGTGCAACCCTAGCGCCTGGTGGCGAATCCCAGGGCGGCGGCAGCTATTGTCGGAGGGGATGCGCAGGAGAGCTCCCACTTCCGTGCTGGTGGCTCTGCTACCGGTGCTGGCACTCCTGAGCTGCCCGGCCGCCTCGACGGCATCCAGCCTTCCCTTCGGTCCATGCGCCAAAGGCACCGTGTTCTCGTGCACGACCCTCGCCGTTCCGCTTGACCGAACGGAAAGGCTTCCCGGAACGATCTCGCTCAGCGTCGAGCGCCGCCTGGCGGGGAGCACCCCCAGCCGGGACGCGGTGGTGGCGCTGGCTGGCGGCCCGGGGCAGGCGGCGACCCCGCTGGCCGAATTCATCGCACAGGCGATCGCACCAGCCCTGAGCACGCGCGATCTGCTCGTGTTCGACCAGCGCGGCACGGGCGCGTCGGGGGCGCTCAGATGCGACGCGCTCACGAGCAACTCGCGCCTCAGCCTCGGCGAAGCGATGGAACGCTGCGCAGGTGAACTGGGCCCGGCGCGCGGCAGCTACACGACCAGTGAATCGGTCGCCGACATCGAGGCGCTGCGGCAGGCCGGCGGATACGAAAAGCTCGTGCTCTACGGAACCTCCTACGGCACCAAGGTCGCGCTCGAGTACGCCGAGCGCTACCCCCAGAACGTGGAGGCGCTCGTGCTCGACTCGACCGAGACCCCCGCCGGACCGGAAGCCTTCCGGGTGAGCACCTTCAAGGCGATGACACCGGCTCTGCTCGAACTGTGCAGCCACGGAGCGTGCAACGGCGTGACCACCTCGCCGGTCGCCGACGTCGCGCGGCTGGTGAATCGCCTGGATGTCAGGCGCCTGACGGGGGTCGTGTACGACCCGCAGGGCAAGCCGGTCAAGCTCTCACTCACCTCACCAGTGCTCTACAAGCTGCTGCTGGCGGGCGATCTGGACCCGGCGCTGCGCGCCGAGATGCCCGCAGCCGTGCATGCGGCGCTCGCCGGCGACCCGTCGCCCCTGCTGCGCATCGAGGCTCTGGGGGCCAGCGCGCCGTCGACTCGCCCCAACGAAGAAAGCAACACGGTCGATGAAGCCCTGTACTTCGCCACCTCCTGCGAGGAGACGCCGTTCCCGTGGGGGCGCACAGCGCCCGTGAGCACCCGTGAGAACGAAGTGGAAGCCGCGTTGAGCGCCGTTCCCGCATCGTCGTTCTATCCGTTCTCCCCAGCCTCCGGGCTGCTCTACGAAAGCATCCCCGCGTGCATATCCTGGCCGGACGCCGCTCCCGCGCCGCCCGCCGAAGCGCCGCTGCCCGACGTCCCCACGCTGATCCTCTCGGGCGGACAGGACCTGCGGACCCCGACCGAAAACGCCCGCACGGTCGCCAAGCTGATCCCCGATGCCCAGCTGCTGGTGGTTCCCTACACGGGGCACTCGGTCATCGGCAGCGACCTCAGCGAATGCTCGCACGTGGCGCTCGTGGCGTTCTTCGCCGCCACCCCCGTCGGCTCGTGCCGTTCGAGCGCAAACGACTTCGCGCCCACGCCGTCGGCTCCGCGTTCGCTCGCCAATGTGCCCTCGACCCCGGGCGTAGCGGGCGCCCCGGGGCGAACGCTCACGGCGGCCGTCGACTCGATCCGCGATCTCGAGCACGCGATCGTCCTGATCGGCATCAACGTCGGGGGGGTGCCCGTCGGCGCCCACTTCGGCGGCCTGCGCGGAGGTGACGTGAGGATCACCAAGACCACGGCCGTCCTCAGCCGCTACTCCTACATCCCAGGGGTGCAGATCAGCGGCACGATCTCGACCAGCCTGCTGCTCAGGTCGAAGGGGTCCACGGCCACCATCACCGTCTCGGGATCGGCTGCGGCCGCGGGCCAGCTGCGCGTCAGCAGCGCCCATCACTTCAGCGGGGTGCTCGGCGGCCATGCCTTCTCCGTGCACCTCACCGCCACGACCGCACGTGCGGCGCAGAGCCGGGGCGAAGGCGAATGGCCGGCGCCGAGCTCGTTCCCGCTGCCCGGGCTCGCTCGCCTGCGTTGACCAACGCGCTCGCTTCAGAGACCTCGCCGTACCTGCGCCAGCACGCCGAGAATCCCGTCGACTGGCTGCCCTGGGGTCCCGAGGCCTTCGCCCGCGCCCGCGCACAGGACAAGCCGGTGCTCGTCTCCATCGGCTACTCCGCCTGCCACTGGTGTCACGTGATGGCCCACGAGTCCTTCGAGGACCGGCGCACCGCGGAGCTGATGAACGAGAGCTTCGTCTGCGTGAAGGTCGACCGCGAGGAGCGCCCGGACGTGGACGCCATCTACATGGAGGCCGTCCAGGGCATGACCGGGCACGGCGGCTGGCCGTTGAACGTCTTTCTCACGCCCGAGCAGCATCCGTTCTACGGAGGCACCTACTTCCCGCCAGATCCGCGCCACGGCATGCCCGCATGGACGCAGGTGCTGCAGGCGATCGCCGAGGCGTGGGAGGCCAGCGGCGAGGAGATACGCGCCCAGGGCTCCGGCGTGGCCGAGCGGCTCTCGGGCGGCGCGCGCCTCGTCCCCTCCGCCGAGCCGCTCCAGGAGAGCGCGCTCGAGGAAGCCGTGAGAAGGCTGGGCGAGTCCTTCGATGCCCGCCACGGCGGCTTCGGAGGAGCGCCGAAGTTCCCACACGCCTCGGCCATCGAGTTCCTGCTCCTACGCGGCGAGCTGGAGATGGCTAGCAAGACGCTGCACGCGATGGCCTGCGGGGGGATCCACGATCAGCTCGGCGGTGGCTTCGCCCGCTACAGCGTCGATGCGACCTGGACGGTGCCCCACTTCGAGAAGATGCTCTACGACAACGCGCTGCTCGCCCGCGCCTATCTCCATGGCTGGCAGGCCACCGCCGATCCTGACCTGCGAACGGTCTGCGTGGACACGCTCGAGTGGGCCCTGCGGGAGATGCACGGCCCGGAGGGCGCCTTCTACAGCGCCCTTGACGCAGACTCCGAGGGAGTTGAGGGCCGCTTCTACGTGTGGACGCAGGCCCAGCTGCGCGAGCTCCTGGGCGAGGATGCCGACGCGGCGATCGCATGGCTGACGGTCACGCCGGAGGGCAACTTCCAGGACGGGTCGGGTGGGTCTGGATTCCCCGAGCCCGGGCTCAACGTGCTCCAGGAGCTGGGCCCACGACCCGAGCAGGCCGTGCGCGAGCGCATCCGCGAGACGCTTCTGCGGGCGCGCGAGGAGCGGACGCGCCCGCAGCTCGACGACAAGCGCCTGACGAGCTGGAACGCCCTGATGATCGCCGCGCTCGCCGACGCGGGTGCGGGTCTCTCAGAGCCGCGCTATCTCCAGGCGGCCGGCGCCTGCGCCGAGTTCCTGCTGAGCGAGATGCGTGACGAGCGCGGACGCCTGCTGCGCAGCTACAACGCCAGAGCGGCCAGGATCGATGCCTACCTCGAGGACCACGCCTTCCTGATCGAGGGGCTGATCGCACTGTTCGAAGCCACATGCGAGGAGCGGTGGTATCTGGAGGCGATCGGATTGGCCGACGAGATGATCGCCCGCTTCGCCGATCCCGAGCATGGCGGCTTCTTCTCCACGCCCGCCGACGGCGAAGCGCTGATAGCGCGGCGCAAGGACCTCGAGGACTCCCCCATCCCCGCGGGCGCCTCCAGCGCCGCGCTCGGCCTGCTGCGACTCGCACAGCTCAGCGGCTCGGAGGAGTACGAACGCCAGGCTGTGTCGGTGATGCGCCTCGTGTACGAGATCGCCCCACGCCACCCCGCCGCGTTCGCCCACCTGCTGCAGGCCATGCATTGGTACTTCGCGCCCGCCCGCCCGATCGCGTGCGCGATCCCCGGGAGGCCATCGACAGCTCCTCCAGCCGCAGCCCGACAGGGCGGAGGCTCCTAAAAGATCGACCTCGCTACAGGATCGACAGGTAGCGGTCGAGCTCCCACTGGGTGACCTGCACGCGGTAGTCGTCCCACTCCTGGCGCTTGATCTCGACGTAGCGGTTGAACATGTGCTCGCCGAGCGTCCGCAGCACGAGCTCTGACTCTGCTGTGATCTCGATCGCTTCGCCGAGGCTCTCGGGCAGCTGCTCGACGCCCAGGCGCCTGCGCTCCTCGCCTGAGAGGTGGTAGAGGTTCTTCTCCATCGGCTCGGGCAGCTCGTAGCCCTTCTCGATGCCCTCCAGCCCCGCCTGCAGCAGGGCCGCGAAGGTCAGGTAGGGGTTGCAGGCCGGATCCGGGCAGCGCAGCTCCATGCGCGTGGCCTGCTCCCTGCCGGGGTGATACATCGGCACGCGCACGAGCGCTGAGCGGTTGCGGCGGGACCAGGCCACGTACGTGGGCGCCTCGAAGCCGGGCACCAGGCGCTTGTAGGAGTTGACCCACTGGGCGAAGATCGAGCAGATCTCCCGCGCGTGCTTGAGCTGGCCGGCGATGAACGCCTTGCCGACATCCGAGAGGAAGTACTGGTCGTCGGGGTCGTAGAAGGCGTTCTTGCCGTCGCTGAAAAGCGACTGGTGCGTGTGCATCCCCGACCCGTTCTCGCCGAACAGCGGCTTGGGCATGAAGGTCGCGTGCCAGCCGTACTTCATCGCGTACTCCTTGACAGTGATCCGGTAGGTCATGCAGTCGTCGGCCATCTTCAGCGCGTCGGCGTAGCGCATGTCGATCTCGTGCTGGGAGGGCCCGACCTCGTGGTGGGTGTACTCCACGTGGATTCCCAGCTGCTCCATCGCGAGCACTGTCTCGCGACGCACGTCCGAGCCGGCGTCGAGCGTGGTCAGGTCGAAGTAGCCGCCTTCGTCGAGCACCTCCGTGGAGCGCGAGTCCTTGAACAGGAAGTACTCGAGCTCGGGGCCGACGTTGAACGTGTCGAAGCCCATCGCCTGCGCGCGCTGGATCGCGCAGCGCAGCACGTGGCGCGGATCCCCCTCATAGGGGGTGCGCTCGGGCGTGACCACGTCGCAGAACATCCGCCCCACGCCCTGCTCCTCCGGTCGCCACGGCAACACCGAGAAGGTGCTGGGATCGGGCATCGCGATCATGTCCGACTCCTCGATCGCGTTGAAGCCCGTGATCGAGGACCCGTCGAAGCCCATCCCGGCCTCGAACGCGTCGTCGAGCTCGGCCGCGTTGATCGAGAAGGACTTCAGCTGTCCCAGGATGTCGGTGAACCAGAAGCGGATGAAGCGGATGTCGCGCTCCTGTACGAGGGCCTTGACGTCCTCCGCGGTCTTCGGCTGGTCTGACATCCAGGCGGACCTTAACCGATGGGCCGCGCGGTCCGGTATCGACGGATGGCCAAAGCCGCGCGGTCTAGTGGCCGGCTACGGCCGCGACGAAGCTGGCCACGTCCTGCGCTTCCTTGCCCTGGTAGAGCAGGGCGGGCATCTGTCCGAGGCCACGCGCCCGTCCTTCGGCGATCGCGCTTTCCACGAGGGCCTTGCGTCCGGATGGGGTCGCGATGTCCACACCGACGCGGACGTCCAGGTTGGGGCCGACGCGCCCGACGGACCTGGTGGCGGCCAGCGTGTGGCAGACGGCGCACGACTTGGCGAACAGTTCGCGGCCCTTCTGCTGTTCGCTGTTGAGCTTCACCCCGCCGACGGCCACGCCGGCCTTGTGCTCGCCGTTGAACGCGAGCACGATCGCGGGGACGGCCAGCCCGAAGGCGAACAGGACCACGACCCCGAGCGTGATCAGACGGTTGCCGGTCCTGGATTCGGTGTGCAGAGACTCACGCGCGCCGCGGGCACCGCCGCGCATCGCCACGAAGAAGACCCCGAGGCCGAGAAGGATCCAGAAGATCAGGAACGCGATGAGCATGCGCGCGAGAAGATATCGGGTAGGGCAACAGAACGGTCCATCGACCGCGCCCCGAGCGTCGGAGCGCCGACGGGGCCATCCGACGGCGCCATGAGAGCTCTCACAGATTTAGCGGGGCAATAGGCACCGCGCTACTGTGGATGGGTAGGCAATCGCAAGGAAGTGCAAGCGTCGTGAACATCCTTCGCCGCATCTCGCTCGCCCGTCTCCTGCTCGTGTCCGGCCTGGTGGTCGTGATCGGCGTGTCCGCGACGGCGCTCGCCCTGGCCCTCGGCTCCGGGCCCAAGCCTCCGGCCAAGCCCCTGGCCCAGGCGGTGCAGGACGCGCTCAGCGGAGCGGGCGCAGAACCGGTCCAAGGGGTCAGCGCGAACATCAAGCTGACCAACCGCCTGCTCGAAGGGGCCAGCCTCGCGAGCGGCTCCGAACATGGCGGCGGCCTGACGTCGAGCCCGCTGGTGACCGGTGCCACCGGGAGGCTGTGGATCGCCAAGGACGGGCGCGCCCGCCTCGAGCTGCAGGCCGAAAAAGGCGACACGCAGGTGATCTATGACGGGCACACGGTCACGATCTACGACGCGGCCTCCAACACGGTCTACCGCTACACCCCGCCCGCGGCGGGGACGAGCACGACGACACCGAAGCCTGACAGCCACCAGGCGCCGAGCCTCGCGAAGATCGAAGAAGCGATCTCCCACATCGAGAAACACGCGACTCTCTCGGGCGCGACACCGGACAACGTTGCAGGCCAGGCCGCATACACGGTGCGTGTCTCGCCCAACGAAGGCGGCAGCCTGCTCGGTGGCGCCGAGCTGTCCTTCGACGCCGCAAACGGCGCCCCGCTGCGCGCAGCCATCTACTCCTCGACCACCTCCGCTCCCGTGATCGAACTGGCCGCCACGGAAGTCTCCTTTGGAGCGGTGCCCGACTCCGTGTTCCAGCTGACACCCCCCGCGGGCGCCAAGGTCGAAGAACTGACCCTCCCCTCCCAGAGCGCACACGGCAGCACGCACAAGCAGGCGGGCGCCACAGAGGAAAAGCCCAAGCTGACCGCGCACGGTCACGGCCTGTCCTCGATCGCCGTGCTCGAAGGCAAGACCAAGGCGGGCAGCAAGACCGGCGAAGCACTCGAAGGCCTGCCCAAGGTGAGCATCAACGGAGCCAGCGCAAGCGAGCTGCGCACGGAGCTCGGGACGCTGCTCACGTTCGAGCGCTCGGGCGTGCGCTACCTCTTGGCTGGCTCGGTCTCGCCGAGCGCGATCGAGGCGCTCGCCCGAGGCCTCTAGCGTGGTCGAGGAGGCGCCGCCGGTCAAGGCTCGCGGGCTGGTCAAGCGCTACGAGGAGGTACTCGCGGTCGACCACATCGACCTGAACGTCCGCGCCGGGGACGTATACGGCTTCCTCGGGCCCAACGGCGCCGGAAAGACGACCACGCTGCGCATGGCCCTTGGGCTGATCACGCCGAGCGAGGGCGTCGTCGAGCTGTTCGGCCGGGATCCGATGCGCGAGGGCGCCCGTGCCCTCGAGGGCGTGGCCGGTTTCGTGGAGGCGCCCCGCTTCTACCCCTACATGAGCGCCCGCAAGAACCTCGACCTGCTGGCGGCGCTGGACGGGGACGGCGCCTCCTCGCGCATCGAGGAGGTGCTCGAGATCGTGGAGCTGACCCCGCGCGCAAAGCACCGCGTGGGCGGCTATTCGCACGGGATGCGCCAGCGCCTGGGCATCGCGGCCGCGCTGCTGCGCCGTCCACGGCTGCTGATCCTCGACGAGCCCGCCACCGGCCTGGATCCGGCGGGAATGCGCGACATGCGGCTGCTGATCCGCCGCCTCGCCGGCGAGGGCATCACGGTGCTGCTCTCGAGCCACCAGCTGCCGGAGGTGCAGGATCTGTGCGACCGGGTCGCGATCGTGGACTCCGGCCGCGTGGTCTACGAGGGCGCGCTCAGCGAGCTTCGCCGCCAGGGTGGCGCGGGCTACAGGCTGCGCACCACCGACGACGAGCGCGCGCTCGCGATCGTGCGCGCCCAGGCGGGCATCGAGCATGCGATCACGGGCGCCCACGGACTCGGCTTCCAGGCACAGGAGAGCGACGTCGGCCCGCTGACGCTCGCCCTCGCCGGCGCCGGCATCGGGATTCTCGCCCTCACGCCCGAGCTGGCGACGCTCGAGGACCTCTTCTTCAGGCTCACAGAGAGCGACCACGCGGGGACGCCCCCCTCCGCCGGGCCAGACGCGAGCGCGCCCCCCACGGCGAGTGCGCCCGCGAGCGCTCCAGCGGTCGCAGCCGCTACGCAGGGGACGGTCGAGATCGGATGAGCGCCGTCGCCGCCTCTCCTCCGGCGGGTGTCCAGGCCAGGGCGCACCCGCGGCGCCCCTCGACGCTGACGGTGTGGCGCTGGGAGCTGCGCAAGCTCGCGGCGCAGAAGCGCACCTACCTGGGCTTCGTGCTCGCCTCGATCATGCCGGTGATCTTCGTGGTCGTCGAAAACATCCACCAGCGTGGCGGACACCGCGACAACATCTTCGCGGCGCAGATCACGCAGTCCGGTCTCGCCACCCCGGTCCTGATGCTGCTGTTCCTGTCGGTTTTCATGCTGCCGCTGGTCGCTTCGCTGGTGGCCGGCGACATCGTGGCCAACGAGGACGGCAACGGCACGCTGAAGACGATCCTCACGCGCTCGGTCGACCGCGGGCAGGTGTTCGCGGCCAAGGCGCTCGCCGCGATGACCTATGCGGTGGCCGCCGTGTTCCTGTCGGCGGCCGTCGCCACCGTCGCGGGGGTTGCCTCGTGGGGCTTCAACAGCATCCGGACCTTCTCGGGCACGATTGTCTCGGCGCCGGAAGGGCTGCTGCTCGTGTTTGCCGCCAACGCCTGCTATCTGATCCCGCTGCTGACCGTGACGAGCATCGGGGTGCTGCTCTCGACCGCCACCCGCAACAGCGCGGCCGCGGTGGTCGGCACGGTGGGATTCGTGATCATGCTGCTGATAGTCGGGCAGATCCCCGGCCTCGAAGGCATCCACCCGTATCTGCTCAACGAACAGTTCGAGAACTGGCACGGCCTGCTGCGCACTCCCACCGACTGGGCCCCGATCGCCCACTCGGCCTGGGTCTGCGCCCTCTACGCCGTCCCGGCGCTGCTGGGCGGCTATCTGGTCTTCCTGCGCCGAGACGTGGCCGGGGGCTAGCAGCGCAGGGCCGACCCTCCGGCCCAAGAGATGTGGCTCAGGAGACCTCGGCCGGAAGGTCCACGACGGACAGCTCGACGTCGCCCATCAGCCGTCGCGCCTCGCGCGGGTCGATCAGGCCGGCGCCGAAGCGGGCGGTGGACTCGGCGCCGCAGGCCACGCCGAAGCGCAGGCACTGGTCGGGCGCGCGACCTTCGTATCGGGCCGCGAGATACCCGGCGAGGAAGGCGTCGCCCGAGCCGCGCTTGGCGATCGGCTCGCGAGGATCGACCCGCGCGCGCTTCAGCTGGCGCTGACCGTCCACGAACACCTGCGCGTAGCAGCCATCGGGGAGCGTCATGATCGCTTCCTTGGGGCCGAGCGCCACGATCTCGCCGACGGCCAGCGAGCGCTCCTCCTCGTTTGCGAACTCGTGACCCACGAGCTCCTCGGCCTCGAGCACGTTGGGTGAGACGACGTCCGGCTCCGCCCGTACGGCCTGGCGCAGGGGCTCTCCGTCGGTGTCGATGACCGTGATCACGTCGAGTCGCTCGAGGTCGCGGACGAGCGAGGCGTAGATGTCGGCGTCCACGCCGCGGGGAAGGGAGCCGGCGAAGACCACGATCGCGGCTCCTCGGGCGAGGTAGAGCAGCTTGTCGCGGAACAGCTCGACCTCGCGCGCCGACACCGCGGGCCCGCGTTCGTTGATCTCGGTCTGTTCGCCGGTGGTGGGGTCGAGCACGGAGGTGTTCGTGCGCGACTCCTCGCGAATGCGGACGAAGTCGTTGAGGATCGACTCCTCGGTGAGCTGCTCGACGATGTGGGTGCCCGTGGCCCCGCCCGCGAACCCGGTGGCGATCACGGGCTGGCCGAGGGCCTTGAGGGTGCGCGCGATGTTGACGCCCTTGCCGCCGGCCATGGTCCGCTGGTCGACGGTGCGGTGACGGCGCCCGAGCCTGAAGTTCGGAACGGCGAGCGACTTGTCGATCGCCGCGTTGAGCGTGACCGTGATGATCATCGTGGCTCTGTACCCATCTTCCGGCGCGCCCGAACGGCTAACGGTGCCCTGGCGTGCACGACACACAGGCTAGCGGAACCCCTCCGCCGCGCATCACATCCAACTCCGGCCCCGTGGCCCCGGGGCCGGAGGCGCTACCCGGCTCTGACGATCCGATCGGAGAGCGTCCAGGCGGCCTCGCGCAGGCGCTCGGCCTCCGCCCGCGCCGCCGCCGCAGGCTCGCCGCCGGCCGTGCGATGGGCGCCTGCGATGCTGCGCGACGCCGTGACCAGGCCGCCGGCACGACCGGGCTCGAAGGCGGGAGCGAGATCCTCGATCCGCCCGCCCTGGGCGCCCACCCCGGGCAGCAGGAAGGTGGCCGAGCTCATCAGCTCCCGGGCCCGACCGAGGTGCGCGGGCACGGTGGCTCCGACGACCGCCCCCACGTCGCTCAGGCCCTGCTCCCCCACGTTCGCGCGCCCTAGCTCGTCCACCATCTCTGCGATCCGCTCCCACAGCGTCCCGGAGCCGGCGAGCTCGAGATCCTCGAAGTCGGAAGCTCCGGGGTTCGAGGTGCGCACGAGCACCAGCACCCCGGCCCCCGTCTGGCGGGCGGCGCGCACGAACGGCTCGATCGCATCGGCCCCCATCAGCGGGTTGACCGTGACCATGTCCGCGCCCAGTCCCTGCACGTGCCCGTACGGCGTCTCGATCCCGGCGAACAGCGCGCTCGCATAGGCGCCCGCTGTCACGTCGATGTCACCGCGCTTGCCGTCCGCGATCACCAGCAGACCCGCCTGCTGCGCGTGCGCGATCACCTCCGCGAGGGTGGCCCATCCCGCCGCCCCGAGCACCTCGAAGCGCGCGAGCTGGGGCTTGATCGCCACGCAGGCGTGGGCCGTGGCGTCGATCAGCGAGCGACAGTGCTCGAGCACCGCGCGGCCGGCGGCCTCCCGCGGCGTGAGCCCGTCCGGGATCTCCTCAGCGCCGGTCCACAGGTCGGCCGGGTCGGGGTCGAGCCCGAGCACGAGTTGCGACTCGCGCTCCGCGACGCGCGCGGCCAGGGTGTCGCCGAAGGGCCGCGCAGCCGTCAGCGACCCTTCACCGCGCTCTTCAGGCCACTGCCGGCCGTGAACCGGGGCACGCGCGAGGCGGCGATCTGGATGCGCTCGCCCGTACGGGGGTTCACCCCGGCGCGCGCGCCGCGCTCGCTCACGTGGAACTTGCCGAACCCGGACACCGTCACCTCGCTGCCTCGGCGCAGCGCGTCCTCGACAGTGGCGAGCACCGCGTCCACCGCCCGTGCGGCATCCTGCTTGGTCAGGTCGGCGCGATCTGCCACCTGGTCAACCAGCTCGGACTTCGTCACTTCGCCCTCCTCGTTCGTGAAACCGTTGCGCCGAAGCTAACACCGCGTGCGGACGGGCGCATCCGCCACAATGAAGCCATGGCCATCACCCGCATCGCGTGGATCGTGACCGTGCTCGTGGCGCTCCTGACCGCCGCGCTGCTGCTCATCTCAGGCTACACCGGCTACGCCGGCCTGGGGGTGGCCGTGGCCGCCTCGGCCGCCATCAACCTGCTGTAGAGGGCGAGCGGGGGACCAAGCGCCTCACGCCGCGCCCGGGGACGCCGGCGCGCCGCGCGCCTGCAGCCAGGCGAGCAACGCCCGCACGGCCCGCCCCCGGTGGCTGATGGCGTCCTTCTGCCCGTCCGAGAGCTCCGCCATCGTCATGCCTGCAGGACCGTCGTCGGGGAGGAACGCGGGGTCATACCCGAAGCCGTGCTCACCCCGGGGCTCGTGCGCCAGACGTCCGGCGCAGCGACCCTCGAACAGCTGCTCCACCTCGCGCGCGGGGTCGACGTAGGCGAGCGCGCAGACGTACTCCAAGGGGCTTCCGGCGGGCGCCTCGCGCAGCAGCTTGGCGAGGTTCTCGCCGTCGCTCGCGTGCTCGCCGGCGTAGCGCGCCGAGCGCACCCCGGGCGCGCCCCCCAGGGCGGCGGCCGCGATGCCCGAGTCGTCGGCGATGCTCACCCTGCCGGTGCTTCGAGCGGCCGCCCTGGCCTTGCCGAGCGCGTTCTCGGCGAACGTCTGTCCGCTCTCCGGCGGAAGCTCCACGTCGTCGCCCAGCACGTCCACCCCCCAGTCCCCGGCCGCCGCGGCGCCGAGCAGCCGCTCGAACTCCCGCCGCTTGTGCTCGTTGTGCGTGGCCAGCAGCAGCCTCAACCGCGCCCAGCCTCGGCGATGGTCTGTTCCTGCAGCGAGCGAAGCTGCTCGATGCCGGCCCCGGCCAGGGCGAGCAGCTCGTCGAGGTGGGCTCGGGAGAGCGGCGTGCGCTCGGCCGTCGCCTGAACCTCCACGAGGCCGCCGTCGCCCGTCATGACCACGTTGGCGTCGACCTCGGCCGTGGAGTCCTCGGGGTAGTCGAGGTCGAGCATGGCCACGCCCTCGATCATGCCGCAGGAGACAGCGGCCACCGATCCGCTCAGCGGCGAGCGCTCGAGCAGCCCCGAGGACCGAAGCGAGTCGCAGGCGAGCGCCAGCGCCACATAGGCGCCGGTGATCGAGGCGCAGCGCGTCCCGCCGTCGGCCTGCAGCACGTCGCAGTCGAGGTAGATCGTGCGTTCGCCGAGCGCCTCGAAGTCGACCACCCCGCGCAGCGAACGACCGATCAGTCGCTGGATCTCGACCGTCCTTCCGTCCTGGCGCCCGCGGGTGGCGTCGCGCTGCTTGCGCTCGCCGGTGGAGGCGGGGAGCATCCCGTACTCGGCCGTCACCCAGCCGCGTCCCTTGCCGGACATCCAGCGCGGAACGCTCTCCTGCGCGGAGGCCGTGCAGATGACGCGGGTCTCGCCGACCGAGATCAGCGCCGAGCCGGTGGCCGTGCGCATGAAGCCGGGCTCGATCTCCGTCGGGCGCATCTGATCCGGGCTGCGCCCGTAGCTGCGCGTGGGGGTGGAGCTCATGCGACCATCATTCCAGAGCGCTACCGTCGGGGGGCCTTGCGCGCGCTGGTGGTCTCCAACATGCTTCCCGACGCCCCCCACCCCGAGCGCGGGAGCTTCGTCCGCGATCAGGTCTCGGCGCTGCGCGGTCTCGAGGACGTGGAGGTGGAGCTGTTCGAGTTTCCGCCCGGCCCGCGCGCGCTCGCGGGCGCCGCGCTCGAGCTCCGCCGCCGCTACGGCGGCCCATCCACGTTCTCCCGCCGTCCCTCCTCGCCGCCGCTGGACGTCGTGCACGCCCACTTCGGCCTGACCGCCTGGGCGACGCTGGGCGTCGCTGCGCGCGTGCGCGGGCTGACCGTGCACGGAACCGATCTGAGCCACCCGCGCACCCGCCTGGCGACGGCCGCGGTGCTGCCGGCGATCGACCTGCTGGGCGCCGTCTCCGCCTCGCTCGTATCCGAGCTCCCGGGCGCCGCGGCGCGCCGGCGCGCCCGCGTGCTTCCCTGCGGGGTGGATCTCGCGCGCTTCGGCGTGATGCCGCGCGCACGGGCCCGCGGCGAGCTGGGACTCGACCCCGACCGGCCCTGCCTGCTGTTCGCGGCCGACCCCGCCCGCCCGGAGAAGGGCTACGAGCGCGCCGCGGCGCTCGCG
>CZKG01000052.1_pt2 | contig 53660 bp, 50 predicted proteins | sample 1122071 | NCBI WGS metagenome assembly CZKG01 (sample SAMEA3539301, study PRJEB10725) | soil metagenome | biome: tundra; feature: field; material: soil | place: USA | collected 2010-05 | depth 0.15 m | reverse complement strand
GCCGCTACGGACCCCCGGATGCCGCTACGGACCCCCGGATGCCGCTACGGACCCCCGGATGCCGCTACGGACCCCCGGATGCCGCTAGAATGAATCCACGATGAAGGCCAAGATCCACCCCAACTACGTCTCGGCACACGTGCGCTGCACGTGCGGCAACGAGTTCGTGACGCGCGCCACCCGCGATGAGCTGCATGTCGAGGTCTGCTCGAACTGCCACCCGTTCTACACGGGCAAGCAAAAGCTCATGGACACGGGCGGACGCGTGGAGCGCTTCCAGCGCAGGGTTGCCAAAGGCCGGCTGCACTCGGCGCAAGCTCGGTCAGCTCAGTAGCGTCATGTCCGCGCGCTCGGACGCGGGCTCACCCATGGCGGCGGTTGCCGTCAGCCAGGCGACGGCCGTTCATCCGGACGCGCCCGTGGCGAGCCCGCCGGATGTGTTCGGCGGCGATGCTCTTCCGCTGATCGACGCCGCGCCCGACGGCGAGCTGAACGCCCAGCGCGATGCGCCGGTGGGCGGTCAGGCGGTGCTCGAGGGCGTGATGATGCGCGGCGTGGCCAACTGGGCGGTGGCGGTGCGCAAGCCGAGCGCCGAGCAGCTCAGCGAGGGCGAGCTCTCTCCTGAGGAGGCTGCGCTCGGCGATGTCGAGGTCACGACCTACCCGCTGGACTCGGCGATGAAGCGCCACCGCCTGCTGCGCCTGCCGATCATCCGTGGCGTGGTCGCGCTCGGCGGCTCGATGGTGATCGGCTTCCGCGCGCTCGAGGTCTCGGCCAACGCCCAGCTCCCGCCCGAGGAGGGCAAGGACGGCGAGGAGGCCGAGAAACAGGACATCCCCAAGGGAGTATGGGCGGGGACCGTCGTCGTGGCGCTGGCTCTCGCGATCGTCCTGTTCTTCTTGATCCCGGTTGGCCTGACCAGCCTGATCAAGCACCAGCTCGGCTCCTCGTTCTTGTTCTGGCTCGTCGAGGGCGTGGTCCGCACGAGCCTGTTCCTCGGCTACATGCTCCTGCTCTCCCGCGTGAAAGACCTGCGGCGCGTGTTCGAGTACCACGGGGCCGAGCACAAGACGATCTCCTGCTTCGAGGCCGGGCTGCCCCTGACGCCCGCCAACGCCAAGCGCTTCTCCCGGCTGCACCCACGCTGCGGGACGAGCTTCCTGCTGGTCGTCATGATCGTGGCGATCTTCGTGTTCGCGCCGATCGGGCTCCCGGCCTGGTACTGGCTGATGGCCACGCGCATCCTGGGCGTGCCGATCATCGCCGGGATCTCCTTCGAGCTGATCAAGTTCGCCGGGCGCAACCGCAGCAGGGGATGGGTCAGGGCGATCATGTGGCCCGGCCTGAAGCTGCAGCTGCTCACCACCCGCGAGCCCGATCTCGAGCAGCTCGAGGTCGCGATCGCCGCGCTCGACGCCGTGCTCGCGCTGGAGACGCCAGGCGAGCTCTCCGCCGCGGACCTCGTGGGCGTCGAGGTCGTGGCCTGAGCCAGCGGGTCGCCCGCTCGGCCCCCGCCACCCCGCTCGGCCCCGCCGCACCGGCTCGCCTGCTCGCAGCTCACCGCCGACGGCTGGGTGGCTCATACACTGGCTCCATGATCGAGGAGCTCGTCAAGCAGATCGAGACGCGGTTCGCCGAGCTCGGCGAGCAGATGACCGACGCGGAGGTGATCTCCGACCGGGAACGCTACGCCGAGGTCGGCCGCGCCTACAGCCAACTCGAGGATGCCGCCAAGCTGGCCGCGCAGTGGCGCCACGCCCAGGACGACGCGGCCGGCGCCGAGGAACTGCTTTCGGAGATGGGGGAGGACTCCGAGCTGCGGGACGAGCTCACGGCGGCACGCGAGCGCATCGAGGAGCTCGAGGAGGAGATCCGCCTGGCGATGGTCGAGCGCGACCCCAACGACGAGAAGAGCGTGATCGTGGAAATCCAGGGAGGCGCCGGCGGTGACGAGGCCGGGTTGTGGGCGGGAGACCTGTACCGCATGCTCGTCCGCTATGCCGAGCGGCGTGGCTGGCAGACCGAGCCGCTGGACATCGGCGAGGGCAAGTACACGTTTGCAGTGAAGGGCGATGGGGCATACTCGGTGTTCAAGTTCGAGGGGGGGACCCATCGGGTGCAGCGCGTGCCGCAGACAGAGTCCCAGGGCAGGATCCACACCTCCACGGCGACCGTGGCCGTGTTGCCGGAGGTCGAGGACGTGGACGTCCAGATCGACCCGGGCGACCTCCAGATCGACGTCTACCGCTCCTCCGGCCCGGGCGGGCAGTCGGTCAACACCACCGACTCGGCCGTGCGCGTCACGCACAAGCCGTCGGGCATCGTGGTCTCGATGCAGGACGAGAAGTCCCAGCTGCAGAACCGCGAGAAGGCCCTGCGCGTGCTGCGCGCCCGCCTGTACGAGCGGGCGCTGGCCGAACAGCAGGCCGAGCTCGCAGCCGACCGCCGCTCGCAGGTCGGGACGGGGGACCGCGCGGAGAAGATCCGCACCTACAACTATGGCGAGCGGCGGGTCACAGACCACCGCATCAAGTTCACCGTCCACAACCTCGACCAGGTCCTCGAAGGCGAGCTGGACGAGCTGACGGCCGCGCTGCAGGCCGACGAGAAGCGTGGGCGCCTGGAGGCTCAGGCGGCGGCGTGATCGGTACGAGCACGCGCGATGCCCTCGACGGCGCCGTCACGGCGATCGCGGCGGCCGGTTGCGAGAGCCCGCGGCTCGACGCCGAACTGCTGCTGGCGCACGTGCTCGGGGTCGGTCGTGAGCGCCTGCTGACCGAGCGCGAGCTGACCGTGGAGGGACCTGCCGTGCGCGCCTTCCAGGATGCTGTGCGCAGGCGCTCCATAGAGCGCGAGCCCGTCGCCTACATTCTCGGGCGACGTGGCTTTCGCCGGATCGAGGTGGCGGTGGACTCACGCGCGCTCGTCCCCCGTCCGGAGACCGAGCTGCTGGTGGAGGTGGGCCTGCGACTGTCCAACGGCGTGCGCCTGCTGGACCTCTGCACGGGCAGCGGAGCGGTGGCGCTGGCGCTCAAGGAGGAGCGCCCCGACCTGCAGGTCGCCGGCAGCGACATCAGCGCGCCGGCGCTGCAGCTCGCGCAGGAGAACGCGCGGCGCCTGGGCCTGGAGGTCCGCTTCATGCAGGCCGACCTGCTGGCCGGCGTCGAGGACGAGTTCGATGCGATTCTCGCCAATCCCCCCTATGTGGCCGAGTCCGAGCGCGCGTCGCTGGCGCCGGAGATCATGCGCCACGAGCCCCACGAGGCCCTGTTCGCCGGGCCCGACGGGCTCGCGGTGATCCGGCTGCTGATCGAGCAGATCGGCGCGCGCGAGCGCCTCGGCACGGTGGCGCTCGAGGTCGGCGCCGGGCAGGCCGGGGCGGTCGCCGAGCTGCTGCTGGCGGCAGGCTTTGCGACCGTGGACACCGAGCGCGACCTCGCGGGCATCGAGCGCGTGGTCGTGGGGGAGCGCTCGCTGGGGGAGCGCTCGCGCGCATGAGCCCAGGCCCAGCGCTCACCGCCGAGGACGTCGCCGACCTGCAGGCCTGCGTGACGGGCGGGGGTGTGGCGGTGTTTCCCAGCGACACCGTCTACGGCGTCTGCTGCGATCCCAACAGCGAGCTGGCCGCAAGGCGCCTGTATGAGCTCAAGGGGCGCCCGCCGGCGCGGCCGGCCGCGGTCATGTTCTTCTCGCTGGACGCGGCTCTGAACGCGCTGCCCGAGCTGCCCGAGGTCGAGCGCGAGGCGCTGCAGGCGCTGCTGCCGGGCCCGGTGACGCTGCTGCTCGCCAACTGGGAGCTGCGCTTCGAGCCCGCCTGCAGGACCGATCCCGCAACCCTCGGCCTGCGGGTTCCGGCGCTGCCGGAGAGCCTGAGGGCGCTGGAGGCGATGCGGGCGCCGGTGATGCAGTCGAGCGCCAACCTCTCCGGAGAGCCGGACGCGCGGACGCTCGCCGAGGTCTCGCAGAGCCTGCGCGACGGAGCCGACCTCGTGCTCGACGGCGGGGAGCTTCCCGGCATGCCCTCCACCGTGATCGACCTGCGCGGCTATGCCGCCGAGCGCTCATGGCGCCTGCTGCGCGAGGGCGCGCTCTCGCGCGAGTCCGTCGAGGCCGCCCTGGCGCCGCTGGGCTGAGGCGCGGAGATTCCGCGTGTGCGCATTCCGCGCAGGCCCCTGCCTGTGCCCCGCATGGGGTGCTAGCCTCCTCGGAAGCTGCCGCGACTGGCGCCCTGAGGTGGAAGCGACCACCGGGAAGCGGTCAGCGCACCCGCCGCGCGCCTGGGCACATGAGTCCTCATCGCCTGCCAAGGAGAGCGCCGTGAACGAGCTGAGCCCCGACTACTTCAACCGCCCGCTGGCCGAGGTGGACCCCGAGATCGCCGAGGTTCTGCGCGGCGAGCTCGAGCGCGAGCAGCGCACCCTGGAGATGATCGCCTCCGAGAACTTCGTGCCCCGCGCGGTGCTCGAATGCCAGGGCTCGGTGCTCACCAACAAGTATGCCGAGGGCTATCCCGGCCGCCGCTATTACGGCGGCTGCGAGTGGGTGGACATCTCCGAGCAGCTGGCCATCGACCGCGCCAAGGCGCTGTTCGGGGCCGAGCATGCAAACGTCCAGCCGCACTCCGGCTCGCAGGCCAACGCGGCCGTCTACCACGCTCTGCTGCAGCCGGGCGAGACGATCATGGGCCTCTCGCTGGCCCATGGAGGCCACCTGACACACGGGATGAAGATCAACGTGTCGGGCCGTCTCTACGACATCGCCGCCTACGAGGTCGATCGCGAGAGCAGCCTGATCGACATGGACGAGGTCGCCCGCATCGCCCGCGAGCGCCGTCCCAAGATGCTGCTGGCCGGCTGGTCGGCCTACCCGCGCGAGCTGGACTTCGCGCGCTTCCGCGAGATCGCAGACGAGGTCGGGGCGCTGCTGATGGTCGACATGGCCCACTTCGCCGGTCTCGTCGCCGCCGGACTTCATCCGAGCCCGTTCGACCACGGTGCCGACGTCGTGACGACCACGACGCACAAGACCCTCGGCGGTCCCCGGGCCGGCGTGATCATGTGCAAGCAGGAGTACGCCAAGAAGATCGACTCGGCCGTCTTCCCAGGCCAGCAGGGGGGGCCGCTCGAGCACGTGATCGCGGCCAAGGCGGTTGCCTTCAAGATCGCCGCCTCGGAGCTGTTCGCCGAGCGCCAGCGCCGGACCGTGGACGGCGCCCGGGCGCTGGCCGAGGAGTTGCTTGATTCGATCCCGCCCGCCCACGGCGTCAACGTGCTCACGGGCGGCACCGACGTGCACCTGATCCTGGTGGACCTGCGCGAGGCCCAGCCGGAGCTCAGCGGCAAACAGGCCGAGGACCGGCTGCACGAGATCCAGATCACGGTCAACCGCAACGCCGTGCCCTTCGACCCGCGCCCGCCGATGGAAGCCTCGGGCCTGCGCATCGGCACCCCGGCTCTCGCCACCAGGGGCCTGCAGCACGAGGACTTCGCCGAGCTCGGGCGGATCCTGGCCGTGGCCCTCACCCCCGAATACGACTCGCGCGCGGGCGAGCTGGCCGAGCGGGTGGCCGCGATCGTGGAGCGCTACCCGCTGTACGAGGGCCTGGGCGCAGCAGCGGTCGTCTAGGGCCGTCCTCTGGGGATGTTCGAGGGTCTCGCCACATGTGGCGAGACCGGGAGCCGCACATGTGCGGCTCCCGCAGGGCGGTGCATGCACCGCCCTGCCTCCTGGCGCATGCGCCAGGAGGAAACCGCCACACATGCGCGCACGACCTCCGGGCGTGCGATGCTGTGCGGCAGTCGATGGCGCATCCGAACGAGCTCGACGCGCTTTACGCCTTTCTGGTCGCAGCGGCCGTGACCGCGCTGCTGACCCCGTTGACCATGCGTTTCGCCAGGAGGGTGGGGGCGATCGACGAGCCGCGCGAGCGGGGCCTCTCCGAACGGCCCACCCCGCTGCTCGGCGGACTGGCGATCTTCGCCGGGGCGCTCGTGGCCGGGCTGATCTTCATGCCGGCCGGCTACTTCAAGCAGCAGAACCTGTGGGAGGGGGTGCTGATCGCGGCCGCCTTGATCACGCTCGTGGGCGCCCTCGACGATCGCTTCGACCTGCACCCGGCGGTCAAGCTCGTCGGTCAGGTGCTGGCGGCGGTGATCGTGGTGCACTACGGCGTGGCCGTCAAGGCGATCACGCTGCCCTTCATCGGCCGGCTGAGCTTCCCCAACGCCGGTGTCACCAACGCCGGCCCCGTGCTGACGGTTCTCGGCCTGGTGCTGATGATGAACGTGGTCAACTTCTCCGACGGGGTCGACGGCCTGGCGGCCGGAGTCTGCGTGATCATCGCCGCGACCATGGCCGTGATCGCCTTCGACCTAGACCGCCAGCAGCCGGGCGTGCTCGCCGCGCTGACGGCCGGCGCGGCGCTCGGCTTCCTGCTCTTCAACTTCCCGCCCGCCTCCAGCTTCATGGGCGACTGCGGAGCCAACCTGCTCGGCCTGCTGATGGGCGTGATCACGGTCGAGGGCGCCGTCAAGACCGCGGCCGTCGTGTCCTTCGTGCTGCCGCTGATCCTGCTGGCGGTGCCGTTCCTGGACACGACCTTCGTGGTGCTCAAGCGGCTGAAGTACCGCCAGCCGATCTACCGCCCCGACAGCGAGCACTTCCACCACCGCATGGCCCGGATCGGGCTCTCCAGCAGGCGCACGATCGCCTACCTGTACGCCTGGACGCTGATGCTCGCCGGTCTGGCCCTGGCCCTGCGCTTCATCCCCTACAGCGACCACAAAGGCCACCTGCACACCGGTTGGACGCTGGTGCTGCTCGGCCTGGGGCTGCTCGTGGTCGCCGCCAGCGCGTACCTCGTCTACGTCCTCGAGATCCTCAAGTTCAGGCGCCTGGACGCCATGCGCCACCGCCTGCTGCGCCCGGAGGCATCACCAGCCGAGATCGAGGTGCACGTGGCCAAGGATCTGGAAACCGGTGAGTTCCAGGCCGTGTCGCAGGCCGGGCACGGCGAGGTGCAGGCGCGGGTGGGAGATGTGCCTTCCGGGACTGAGCAGCGGGTCGGCGAGCGGCAGGTGGATGAGGATGGCATAGGCGCAGAAGACAAGCGTGGCCCAGCGCAGGCGCCGATCGCCGCTGACGGCCGCTAGCGGCAACAGCCAGATCCCATACCAGGGCAACAGCCACGCCGTGGAGAGCAGCAGAGCGAGCGTGGCCCAGCCGGCGGCCACGCGCCAGTCGGCCCCGCGGGCGGTCCGCCACAGGCACACCGCGAGGATCGCGAGGAAGCCGGCCACGAACAGGTGGCGCCACCAGGCGGGCGTCCCGCTCAGGCCCACCAGCCGCGCGGTCTCGGCCGGGATGCTGTGGGTGGCCACCAGCTGCTGCTGCTCCCCCACCGCGCCGAGGAAGCCGAGTGCGTGCACGCCGAAGCCGATCACGCCGAGGGCGAGCAGCGCCAGCAGGCTGAGCGCCGCCGCACCCGCCACCTGCAGGCGCTCGCGCTCGCGCCCGCGCGCCGGGGCGAGCATGAGGAAGGGCAGCACCAGGCCGGCCGTGAGCTTGACTCCCATACCGGCGACCAGCGCACTCGCGCCCGCGCGCACACGCGGGCGCGAGTCGGCGCTTGCGGTAAGTGCCAGCGCGAGGGCGAGCGCGGCCAGCACCAGCGTGTCGTTGTGGGCGCCGCCGACCGCCAGCACCAGCAGCACCGGGTTCAGGCCCACGAACGCCGCCGCCCAGCCGGCGGAGTGCCCAAGGCGAGACGCCGCGCGCGCGACGAGCGCGACGGCCGCGAGGCTCGAAAGGACCGCGATCCCCTTCAGCGCCCACAGCCCGCCGGCCAGTCCCAGTGGGGCGATGGCATAGGTGGCGAGCGTGAACAGGGGCCCATAGGGAGAGTGCTGGAAGTGCCAGAAGGTGAACGCATAGGAGGGGTCGGTGAAGGCTTCGGCGGCCACATGGGTGTAGGGGTCGAGGCCGTGCAGCGCCCCCATGCGTGCGAACGCCAGATACCCGAAGACGTCCTGGGAGATCAGGGGCGGGCCGAGCAGGAGCAGCACGTGCGCTCCCACGATCGTGCCCGCGAGCGCCGCGATGGGCAGCGAGCGCGCCGTGGCGAGCACCAGCAGGTAGCTCGCACACATCACCAGCATGAACGTCTGAAAGGTGCCGCTCGAGAGGCTCATGTCGAATTCGGCCAGCGGACCGGCGAGCCAGCCGGGCCAGCCGCCCGCACGCGCGGGGACGTACTGCGAGGGGGATCCGGCGGCGCCGGCGCTCACCAGAAAGACGGTTGTGAGCACGCCGAGGAGCCCCAGCGCGCCGAGCGCGCTCGCGATTCGCGTCGGCGCTCCGGACGCATCGGGGCGGCTGCTCCGGCCGGGTGCTGTGCCTTTGGCGCGGCCGCGGGGTATGGGAGTCGTGGCCTCGATGCGATCCATTGTTACGTCTGCCCGGCCTGCAAGTGTCTTGCGGGACCGGTACCCTGATGACACAGCTGCGCCCGCCGGGGGCCCCCGAACGCGGGCGCATGTTTCGCTGAGACGCCCGTCCGCGGGCGCGCTCACAACCCATATGCGACGCCGCAACCGCAAACGTACATCGCGCCGGACCCCCGGGCCCAGCCGCGTTCTGATCCTGTCCGCCGATGTGGGGGAGGGTCACGCTGCCGCTGCCCGGGCGCTCGCCCAGCAGATCGAGGAGTCCCCCAAGCCGGCAGAGGTCGCGGTCATCGACGGTCTCGCCGCGATGGGCCCGCTGCTGCGGCCGGTGGTCGAGGACGGCTACCGCGTGCAGCTGCGCTTCTTTCCCTGGACCTACACGGTCATCTACTGGCTGCTCGAGCACGTGCTGCCGGTGCGGATGGTGGCCCGGCGGCTGTTGTGCGCACTGGGCTCCCGCCCGCTCGCCCGGGTGATCGCAGAGTACGAGCCCGACGTGATCGTCTCGACCTATCCGGCCGTGACCGTCGTGCTGGCGAGGCTGCGGCGCACCGGCGTGGTGAGCTGCCCGACGGTCGCCACGATCACTGATCTGACGGGCCTGTTCTTCTGGGCCCAGCCCGGCATCGACACGCATCTGGTCATGTACGGCGAGTCGATGCACTCGGTCGAGCGGATCGCCGGACGCGGCAGCGTCGAGCTGGTGCGGCCGCTGATCTCGGCCGAGTTCCTGGAGCCGCGGTGCCCGATCGAGGCGCGTCGCAAGCTCGGCCTGCCCGAGGACGGGCGCATGGTCGTGGTCTCCGGCGGCGGCTGGGGAGTGGGCGACATCGCGGGCGCCGTGGAGGAGTTCACGAGGGTGCCCGAGGTGTCGAGCATCGTCTGCCTGGCCGGGCGCAACGAGCAGCTCGCCGAGAAGCTGCGATCGACCTTCGGCGGCGAACCCCGTGTGCACGTATACGAGTTCACCGACAAGATGCCCGACCTGCTGGCGGCGGCCGACGTGCTGGTGCACTCCACCGGCGGAGTGACCTGCCTGGAGGCCAAGGCCGCGGGGACGCCGGTGGTCTCATACGGGCTGCCGGTCGGTCACGCGCGTCTCAACACGCGGGCGATGGCGACGCTGGACCTGCTGAGGCTGGCGAACGACACCGACGAGCTGCGCGAGCACGTTCAGGCCAGCTTTGCGGCCGGCGACGGGGTGCAGGCGACCCGGCAGGGCGCCCAGGCGGACGCCGAGGGTCCGGCCGCCGTGGACGTGGTGCTGAGGGCACAGCGAAGGGTGCGTCCGATCCCGATCTGGAAGATGCGCGCGGCGGCCCTCGCCACGCAGCTGGTGCTGCTGATCGGCGTCGGCTCGTGGATGATGTCCACCGACGAGGTGAGCACGGTCGCCGCCAAGGTGCTGGACGTGGACACGCTCGTCCACGTGAACACCTCCCAGGCCGATGTGGGCCTGATCGTGCACGCGCCTTCGGCTGACATCCCGCTGGTGGCCTCCGAGCTCGCCGCCAGGGGAATCCACGTGACCCTCGCCGACGACTCCGGCGTGCCGAGCAGCGAGCGCGTCGCGAGCATGCGTGCGCTCGGCGAGCAGCTGCTCCCCGAAGTGCCCGGCTCGAAGCTCCTGCGCTGGGTGCGCACCCGTGGCATCCTGCGCTCGCAGGCCCGCGCCCTGGGCCTGCACCACCGCTTCTACTTCCTGCAGCCCCGGAACGGGCTATCTGTCGGACAGCTGGTGCTGGCTCGCACGGCCGGCGCAACGCCCGTCAAGGGCGCGTTGCGGATCAGCGCCACCTCTCCGTTGCCTCAGCGCCCGATGCGGGCGGGCGACGTGCTCGTGGTCGAGCTCGACGGATCTGCCTCCTCGGTGGTCGGGCTCGAACGCATCATCTCCTGGCTCGGATCCGATCGACTGGGCGCGGAGCCGCTGGGGTGGCTGATGCGCTCGCCGGCCATCAAGGCGAGCAGCAGGGGCGAGCGCGCCAGCAGCGCCGCGCCGACGACCAGCAGCAGCAGCGAGGCGACGAGCGGGCCGCCGCTGAGCGGGGTGGCGCCGAAGCGCTCGCCCAGCAGCAACGGCGCCAGCACCACCGGCACCACCGTCTGAGTCACGAACACCACCGGCGCCACCTGGATCGCCGGGCGCGATTGCAGCGCGCTCATCTCGCTGAGCACCCCGACACCTGAGGCGGCGGCGGTCGACAGTCCCCAGAGCGCAGCGGCGAGCAGGTGATGCCCCGAGAGATCGTCGGAGGCGAGCTTGGTCGCCACCCCGCTCCAGCCGAACGCGAGGCCCGCCCCGATCATCGTGATCTCGGCGCGGGAGTGCCCGATCCGCTGCAGCAGGTAGGGGAGCAGGCTCGCCAGCCCGAGGCCGACGAGCACCAGCGTGATCGTCAGCTCCTCGGAGCTGTGGGCGGTGCTGCGCGGTGGCGCGAACACGCCCGCGCCGATCACGCCGATCACGATCGCGCTCATCGCGAAGTACTCGTAGCGGCCCGCATGCTCGTTCAGCATGCGCTCGGCCAGGAACATCAGCACCAGCAGTCCCGCCGCCAGCGCCGGCTGCACCACCACGAGCGGGGCAAGCAGCAGCGCCACCACCTGAAGCGGCCAACCGAGGATCGACAGGCCGGTTCCGAGCAGCCAGCGAGTGCGCCTGATCAGCCCCCAGACGAGCGCCAGGCGCAGGTGCTCGGAGCGCGGAGCCTGCTTGGCGTCCATCGCCTGGAGGGCGATCCCTAGGCTGTAGAGCGTCGACGCCCCTACCGCCGCCCCGATTCCCAGCACCAGATCGACCATGTCTGCCCACGATCATCGCACTCCAGGGGCCGCCATCGCGGGCGCGCTGGGCGCCGGCGCGATCGTGAGCTACCTGCTGCCGGCCCTCGCCGGATCCCAGCCCGTCCTCTTCCCACGCTCGCCCGCGCCGATCTCGCCGTGGCTGCGTCGCGCGTTGGGAGTCGAGGACAGCACGGCCAGCGGGCGCGGCTATGCGCTCACCTTCGACGACGGCCCGCATGCGCAGGGAACCCCGGCGGTGCTCGAGGTGCTCGCGCGGGAGCGGGTCACCGCGACGTTCTTCCTCGTCGGCGAGCAGCTGCTGCGCAATCCGGGGCTCGGGCGTGAGATCGTCGCCGCCGGCCACGAGATCGCGCTGCACTGCCACCGCCACCGCAACCTGCTGCGGCTGGGGCCCCGTCAGGTACGCGAGGACATCGATCGCGCCCAGGAGATCATCGAGACCGCCACTGGGATCTCCCCGACGCTCTACCGCCCTCCGTACGGCGTCCTCAACGCCGCTGCCCTGCGTCTCGCACGGGCACGCGGCTGGCGCACCCTGCTGTGGAGCCAGTGGGGCCGCGACTGGGAGGCCCGCGCCACCCCCGAGTCGATCGCCGCGCGCGTGACCACCGGCGTCGGCGAGGGTTCGGTGCTGCTGCTGCACGACGCAGACGACTACTCCGCGCCGGGCTCCTGGCAGCGCACGGTCGCAGCGCTGCCGCGGGTCCTTGACACGCTCGCCGAGCGCGGTCTGCAGCCGACGATTCCATAGGTGTCGTAGCTGCCCACGCGAGTGGCGGTGGTATCCACCGCGCGCGACCTCTGTATAGCCATGGTCATACGGACAGCGCGAGGTGATGTTGCCCGCGACCGTCACCGTCGGCGGATAACATCGATCGCTTGAGCACTGCGGTTTCGATCGAGCCGGGGGGGTCGGCTGCCGCGATCCCCGCCCTGCAGGCGCACCCTCTTCCAGCGACGCGTACGCGCTGGTGGGTCGAGGGGCTGGTCGTCGTGTGGCTGTTGTGGCTGTACGACGCGATCAACAACCTCGCGCCCTTGCGCCTGCAGCTCGCGCTCGGTCACGCGCGCGCGATCCTGCACCTGGAGAGCACGCTCGGGATCGACCCCGAGCACGCCCTGGATGGCTGGCTGGCGGGACATCACACCTTTGGCCTGGTCCTCTCCGACTACTACGACAACGCCCACTTCGTGGTCACGCTCTCGCTGCTCGGCTGGCTGTGGTGGCGCCGCGCCGATCTCTACCGGCCACTGCGCAACTCGCTCGTGCTCGTCAACCTGCTCGGCTTCGTCGTCTTCTGGCTGTATCCGGTGGCCCCGCCGCGGATGCTCCCCGGCTTCACAGACGTGGTCGCGGCCACGCACGCGATCGGCTCGTGGCATACCGGGGCGTTGGCCTCAGAGGCGAACGAGCTCGCCGCGATGCCCTCGCTGCACATCGCCTGGGCGGTGTGGTGCGCTGTTGCTCTGTGGCAGCTCTCCAACAGGCGGTGGATACGGAGCGCCGCTGTGGCCTACCCCTTCCTGACCGCCGCGGCGGTGTTGGCGACGGGCAATCACTTCGTCCTCGACATTCTCGGCGGGCTCGCCGTGATCGCCGCCTCGATGCTGGTGGTCGAGCTGTACAGGCGCCGTCCGCTGCGTCCCGGCAGGCCGGTTGCCTCGGCCGCTCGTAAACGGCCGTTTCTCGCAAAATCCGCAGATCCCGCGTACCGCATGTCACAAACTTGTTACGAAGTCCAAGACACGGTAGACTGACGCCGCCGTCGTAGATAGTTGAGGGACGCTTCGATGGCTCCGACGCGTAAGGCGCGGATAAAACCTCGTCTGTAGGGTGGCCCTACGCACATGCAAGACTTCGACGCCAACGCCGATCTAAGCTGCCTGCCCGCCTTCGGGCCGGGAAGCGCGTGCCGCCAGCCCTTCGGACCTCGGGACTGACGTGGTCTTCCTTCGCTACCTCGACGTGTGCCTGGTGCTCGCGACGGCGCCCTTTGTCCTGGCGGGCGGCGGTCCCGAGCTCGGCTATGCGGTGGGCGCGAGTGCCTGGCTGCTGACGAGGGCGGGTGTGGCCTTCACGCACGACCGCGCCCGGCGCATGGGCGATGCGAGGGTCAAAGCCGGATTGCACGTCGCCGGCATGATGGGCCGGATATGGCTCGTCGCGGCGGCGATCATCCTCGCTCGCTACGCGGGCGGCAAGGCCGACGGGATCATGGCCGCCGCGCTCCTGCTCGCCGCCTTCACCGTCTATCTGGTCATGTCCTTCTTCACCCGTGACAGCCCACTCAGCGGGCGTCCCACGCAGAGCACCCCGAGCACCTCATGAGCGCCTCAGCCCACAGTCCCGGGCCGGCGACGAGCACGGCCCCCAATGGGGCTCGCCGCAAGCTGAGCACGAAGCAGAAGCTGCTGCTCGCTGCCGGCGTGTGGGTCGGCGGCATCGTCGTGCTGGCCGCCATCTACGGCGTCAAGGGACACCGCAACAGCGCCTTCGAACCGCAGAACGAGTTCAAACTGGACAACTGGGTGAACCTGGGGATCTTCTCGATCAACAAGGCGGTCCTCTACCTCGTGCTGGCGGCCGTGGCCACGTGCGTGAGCATGATCTACATCGCTCGGCGGATGCAGGCTCGACCCAACAAGGTCCAGGCCGCGGTCGAGGTCCTCTTCAGCCTGATGCGCGACAACATCACCGGCAGCGCCATGGACGAGAAGATGGCGGCCAAGTGGTTCCCGTTCATCGGCGCCCTGTTCCTGTTCATCATGTTCTCCAACCTGATCGGCTACATCCCGCTGCCGACCAACACCGAGCACGAGATCAGCGTGTTCGGCCTGAGCATCCCGTCCTTCTCCCTGTATGCGGCCACGGCCAACCTCGCGGTCCCGCTCGTGCTCGCGCTGGTCGTCTTCTTCTCCTACACCTTCGAAGGCGTGCGCGCCAAGGGCCCGATCGGCTACCTCAGAGGACTGATCCCCGGTGGCGTCACGGGCGGGATGGCCGTGGCCATCTTCTTCCTCGAGGTGCTCTCGAACCTGATGCGCATCCTGTCGCTGACCATTCGTCTGTTCGCCAACATCCTGGCCGGCCACCTGATCATCCTGTTCATGGCCGGGGCGCTAGCGGTGATCCTCGGGATCACCGCTCTGGGCTGGTTCACACTCCCGTTCGGCATCGCGCTGTTCGCGTTCGAGGTCGGCCTGGTTGCCGCCCTGCAGGCGTTCATCTTTGCCACCCTCACAGCTATCTACCTGGGCGGCGCCGTCGCCGAAGACCACTAAAGGAGCCAATCGTCGTGCATATTGCTTTCATCACCTTCCTGGCGGCTGCGACCGAAGAAACCGCCAAGGCCGGCAAGTCGATCGGACTGGGCGTCGGCGGTGGTCTCGGCGCCGTGGGCGCCGGCGTCGGCATCGGCATCATCTTCGGCAAGGCGATCGAAGCGATCACCCGCCAGCCCGAGATGCGCGACGAGATCACCCAGCTGCAGTGGCTGGGCTTCGCCCTGACAGAGGCCTGCTTCTTCTACGGGCTCGTGGCCGGGCTGCTGGCCGCGTTCATCGTCTGACGCCATGCCCGTGATCGCGTCAAACGGAAGCTTCCTGATCAAGCCGGGCATCGGCCTGATGGTGTGGACCCTGCTCGTCTTCGGGATCACCATGTTCCTGCTCTCGAGGCTCGCCTTCCCCCGCATCTCAGAGGCCCTCGGCCGCCGCCAGAAGTCGATCGAAGACTCGATCGACACGGCCGAGCGCACGCGCGAGGAAGCCGATCAGATCCTCGCCGAATACCGTGAGCGGCTGAAGGAGGCACGGGCGCAGGCCGACGAGATCGTCCAGCGCGCGCGCCAGGCGGCGGAGTCGCACGAGCACGAGGCCAAAGAACAGGGCCAGGAGATGCTCGCCGAGGCCGCACGCAAAGCGGAGCGCGACATCGAGACGGCAACCAAGCGCGCCCTGGACGACATCCGCAAGGAGGTCGCAGACCTGACGATCATGGCCACCGAGAAGGTCACGCGCAAGACGCTCACCGACGCCGACCAGCGCAGGCTGGTCGAGGAGGCGCTGAGCGAGCTCGACTTCTCGGCGATCTCCGCGGACGCAACGCACAACTGATGGAGGAGCTCGCCCAGGTCTACGCACGCTCGCTGTTCCAGGTCGCCCGCGAGCAGGGCAAGCTCGACGAGCTGCGCGAGCAGCTCGCCCAGTTCGCCGATGCGCTGGACGAGCATCGCCAGCTGGCAGTGTTCTTCTTCTCTCCCTACTTCTCCACCGCCGAGAAGCAGGAGGCCCTCGGCCGCGTGCTCGAGGGAGCTGATGAGATCCTGCTGAACTTCCTCGCCCTGCTCATCGAAAACCACCGCATGCCGGTGATCTTCCGCATCCGCGACGAGTACCAGCGCCTGTGGGAGGAGGAGAACAAGCTGCTGCCGGTGGAGATCACGAGCGCGATCGAGCTCGACCAGCAGACCACCGAGAGCCTCGGCAGGACGATCGGGGAGCGCGCCGGGCGCAAGGTCACGCTGGCCGCGCGCGTGGACCCGGACATCCTGGGCGGCATCGTGCTCAGGGTGGGCAACTCGATTCTCGACGCCTCTATTCGCAACCGACTGGAGCAGCTGCGCAGGCACGTTGCCCAAGGAGCTTCATAGGAACATGCAGATCAATCCCGACGAGATCACAAGCATTCTGAAGAGTCGCATCGAGGGACTCGACAGCGGAACGGCCGAGCTGACCGAGGTCGGCACGGTGCTGTCCGTGGCCGACGGCATCGCACGCCTGCACGGCCTGGAGAACTGCATGTCCTTCGAGATGCTCGAGTTTCCCCACGGCGTCACCGGCCTGGCCCTGAACCTCGAGTCCGACAACGTCGGCGCCGTCCTGTTCGGCGAGTGGGAGCACATCTCCGAGGGCGACACCGTCCGGCGCACCGGCTCCCTGCTCGAGATCCCGGTGGGCGAGCAGATGCTCGGCCGGATCGTCGATCCGCTGGGCCGTCCCCTGGACGGCAAGGGCGACATCGCGATCGAGGAGACCCGCCCCGCCGAGTTCAAGGCGCCGGGAGTCGTCCAGCGCCAGCCCGTCACCGAACCGATGCAGACGGGCCTGAAGGCGATCGACGGGATGATCCCGATCGGCCGCGGGCAGCGCGAGCTGATCATCGGCGATCGCCAGACCGGCAAGACGGCGATCGCGATCGACGCGATCATCAACAACAAGGACACCGGCGTCGTCTCGATCTACGTCGCCATCGGGCAGCGCATGTCCACGGTGGTCGCGCTGGCACAGACGCTCGACGAACACGGTGCGCTCGACAACACGATCATCGTGGCCGCCTCAGCCGATGAGGCCGCGCCGATCAAGTTCATGGCGCCGTATGCGGGCTGTGCGATGGGGGAGCACTTCCTCTACAACGGCAAGCACGCGCTGTGCGTGTATGACGATCTGACCAAGCACGCCTACGCCTACCGGCAGATGTCGCTGCTGCTGCGCCGCCCGCCGGGGCGCGAGGCCTATCCCGGGGACGTCTTCTACCTGCACTCCCGCCTGCTCGAGCGCGCGGTCAAGCTCAACGACGAGCTCGGCGGCGGCTCGCTGACGGCGCTGCCGGTCATCGAGACGCAGGCCGGCGATGTCTCGGCCTACATCCCCACGAACGTGATCTCGATCACCGACGGGCAGATCTTCCTCGAGTCGGCGCTGTTCAACTCCGGGGTGCGTCCCGCCATCAACGTCGGCATCTCGGTGTCTCGCGTCGGTGGTAACGCCCAGATCGGCCCGATGAAGAAGGTGGCCGGGCGGATCAAGCTCGAGCTCTCCCAGTACCGCGACCTCGAGGCCTTCGCGCAGTTCGGCTCGGACCTCGACGCCGACACCCAGCGCACGCTGGCCCGCGGCGAGCGGCTCGTGACCACGCTCAACCAGCATGAGCGCGAGCCCCTGGCGGTGGAGGACCAGACGGTGCAGATCTACGCAGCCACGAACGGCTTCCTCGACCGCCTGAACGTCGATCGCGTGGGCGAGTTCCTGATGGGGCTGACCGAAAGGATGCACTCCCAGCACAAAGACATCCGCGAGAAGATCGCCAGCGGCGACTGGTCGGATGATACCCAGAAGGCCGTGCGCGACGCCGTCGATGCGTTTGCCCAGGACTTCGGCTACGACCTCGACGAGGAGGGCCAGCCGCTCGACGAGGACGCGCCCACCGGGCAGGCGAGCACCAGCGAGCCACGCGACTCGACGCCGCAGGAGGCGCAGGCGGCGGCTTAGCGCCGTCCTCCGGTAAACGCCATGGCATCCCAGCGCGACGTCAAGAACAAGATCACCTCGGTGAAGAACATCCAGAAGATCACGCGCGCCATGGAGATGGTGGCCGCGGCGCGGCTGCGCCGAGCCGAGCAGCGGATCGACGCCCTGCGCCCCTACGCCGACGCGCTGAGACGGATGACCCGCCAGGCGGCCCAGGCCGCCGGCGCGGAGGCCTCGCGCCTGCCGCTGCTCAAAGAGCACGACTCCGAAGAGAGGGTCGGCGTCCTGCTCGTCACCGGCGACCGCGGCCTGGCCGGTGGCTTCAACTCGCAGATCATCCGTGCCGGGGTTCGCATGGCGGGCGAGCTGGGCGAGGAAGGGCTGCAGAGCTCCTGGTATGCCACCGGTCGCAGGGGCGTCTCCTCGCTCAGCTTCCGCGGCTATGAGCTGAGCGGCACCTACACGGGCTTCACCGATCGCCCCTCCTACGCGGATGCGCGCACCATCGCCGACGACCTGATCCAGGCCTACATAGACGGGGAGGTGGATCGGGTCGAGATGGTCTACAACTCCTATGTATCCCCGCTGACGCAGAAGGTCACCCACGAGCGACTGCTGCCGCTCTCGCACGCAACGATCGCGGGCGAGGAGTCCGAGGACCCTGCCGGCTCCTCGCGGGACGCCGAGACTGGGCCGCGGGCGCTGGTCAACTACGAGCCCGACCCCGAGGAGATACTCAAGCGCCTGATTCCCGACTACGTCGAGATCTCGATCTATCGGGCGCTGGTCGAGTCCACGGCGGGCTTCTTCGGAGCCCAGATGACCGCGATGCGCAGCGCGTCCGAGAACGCCGGCGAAATCATCACCGACTACACGCTGCAGATGAACCGCGCCCGCCAGGCCGAGATCACCCAGGAGATCATGGAGGTCGTGGCCGGCGCTGAGGGATTGAGCTAGCGATCGTCCCCGACCGAAACGAAAACTTGAACAGAATGACTAGGAGATCACAGAGCTAATGTCAGCCCCCACCACAGAGCCAGCAGGGACGCACCCTGAAGGGCACGAGCAGTCCGCGAACGGCGCCGCAAAGCAGAACGTCGGGCGAATCGAGGAGATCCAGGGCGTCGTGATCGAGGCCTTCTTCCCCGATCGCCTGCCCGAGATCAACCACGCGATCACCGTCGCCCGGCCGGCGGCCGCGGCGGACGAGGAGGCCCCCGGCATCAGCGCCTCGGCCGGCGAGGGCGTGCTCGTATGCGAGGTCCAGCAGCACCTGGGCGACGACCGGGTGCGCGCCGTGGCGATGGACACCACCGACGGTCTTTCCCGCGGCCTGGAGGTCATCGACACCGGCGGGCCGATCTCGGTGCCCGTCGGAGAGGCCACGCTCGGGCGCATCTTCAACCTGCTCGGCGAGCCGATCGATCTCGGTGCCGATCTGCCCGAGGGCGTTGAGCGCCGCAGCATCCACCAGGAGGCCCCGCGCGTCGAGGATCTCACGCCGACGACCGAGATGTTCGAGACGGGCATCAAGGTCATCGACCTGCTGGCGCCTTACGCCAAGGGAGGCAAGGTCGGGCTGTTCGGGGGCGCCGGCGTGGGCAAGACGGTGCTGATCCAGGAGCTCATCCACAACCTCGCCAAGGAGCACGGCGGGCTGTCGGCCTTCTGCGGCGTGGGCGAGCGCTCGCGCGAGGGCAACGACCTGTGGCTGGAGATGAAGGAGTCGGGCGTGCTCGACAAGACGATGCTCGTCTTCGGGCAGATGAACGAGCCCCCCGGGGCGCGCATGCGCGTGGCGCTGTCGGGCCTGACGATGGCCGAACACTTCCGCGACGAGGGTCAGGACGTGCTGCTGTTCATCGACAACATCTTCCGCTTCGTCCAGGCGGGCTCCGAGGTCTCGGCCCTGCTCGGGCGCATGCCCTCGCAGGTCGGCTACCAGCCCACGCTCGAGACCGAGATGGGCCAGCTGCAGGAGCGGATCACCTCCACCAAGCGCGGCTCGGTGACATCGGTGCAGGCGATCTACGTGCCGGCCGACGACTACACCGACCCGGCGCCGGCATCAGTGTTCGCCCACCTCAACGCCACCACGGCGCTCTCTCGTGCGATCTCCGAAAAAGGCATCTACCCGGCCGTGGACCCGCTCGACTCGACCTCGACGATCCTCAAGGCGGACATCGTCGGCGAGGAGCACTTCCGCGTGGCCAACCGCGTCAAGGAGATCCTGCAGCGCTACAAGGAGCTCCAGGACATCATCGCGATCCTCGGGATCGACGAGCTCTCCGACGAGGACAAGCTCACGGTCCAGCGCGCGCGCAAGATCGAGCGCTTCCTCTCCCAGCCGTTCTTCGTGGCCGAACAGTTCACGGGCACCCCCGGCGCCTACGTGCCGATCGCCGAGACGATCCGGGGCTTCGAGGAGATCATCGAGGGCAAGCACGACGAGGTCCCTGAGAACGCCTTCTTCCTGAAGGGCACGATCGACCAGGTCGTCGAGGCGGCCAAGAAATAGTCCATGGCTCGCACCAAGTTCCCAGCCGAAGTGCTCACGCCCGAGGGCGAGGTCTTCTCAGATGAGGTCGAGATGCTCTCGACGCGTACGGTCGTGGGCTCGATCGGAATCCTCGCGGGCCACGAGCCGATCCTGGCGATGCTCGAGCCGACCGAGCTGCGCCTGTATCGCTCGGAGTCCGAGATCGTGCGCTTCGCCCAGGCCGAGGGCTATCTGCAGTTCGCCGACAATCGCGCGCTCGTGCTGGTCGAGGAGGCGCTCGATCCGGAGGCGCTCGACCGCGGTACTCTCGAGACCAAGCTCTCCGAAGCGCGGTCGGCGGCCGAGCGGTCCGAGGAGGGCACCGAGGAGAAGGCGCGCGCGCTTCGTGACATCCGCCGCTACGAGGCGTTCCTCGCGGTTGGAGCAGTCGGAGGCTAGGAGCGGGGACATGGATACGGACCCCGCAGCGGCTCACTTCGAGCGCAAGCGTCCAGGCTGGTTCACGGCTCATGTCTTCAACCCGCTCGTCGCCGGCCTCACCCGCATGGGGCTCAGCCTGCTGGGCTCGCGGGTGCTGGAGGTCCGCGGGCGCAGCACGGGCGCGCTGCGGCGGACGCCCGTGAACCTCCTGACCCTCAACGGCGAGCGCTACCTCGTGGCTCCCCGGGGTGAGACCCAGTGGGTGCGCAACCTACGGGCGAGCGGCGAGGGCAGGCTGCTGCTCGGACGCCGCAGCGAGCCGTTCACGGCGGCCGAGGTGGCGGACGAGCAGAAGGTGGAGATCCTGCGCGCCTACCTCAAGCGCTGGAAGGCCGAGGTGGGAGTGTTCTTCGACGGGGTTGGCCCGGACTCTCCCGAGGAGGAGCTGCGCGGGGCGGCGCCCAAGCACCCGGTATTCCATCTGACCCGCGCCTCTTGATCGGACTCACGCAGGCCACCCGCGCTGTCTCGCCCCTGCACCGGCTAGCCTACTCCGCCTCATGAGCACAGCAAGCGACCCAATCGGAGTGATCGGTACCGGCTACGTCGGTCTGGTGACCGCGGCCGGCTTCGCCGAGCTCGGCAGCGAGGTGTGGTGTGTGGACATCGACGCCGAGAAGATCGAGCGTCTGCGCCGCGGCGAGGTGCCGATCTATGAGCCGGGTCTCGCGGAGCTGCTGGCGCGCAACTCCGAGCGCCTGCACTTCTCGACCGACCTGGCCGACGCGCTCGAGCACGCTCGCCTGCTGTTCGTGGCCGTGGGAACGCCGCCGACGTACTCCGGCGACGCTGACCTTTCGGCGGTGCACGCGGTCGTGGGCGCGATCCCGGCCTCCGACGAGCACGCGCTGGTGATGAAGTCGACGGTGCCCTGCGGCACAGGCGCCTCGCTGCAGCGGGTGTTCGCCGAGAGTGGCAAGGACGGCCTCGGCTATGTGTCCTGCCCGGAGTTCCTCAAGGAGGGCTCGGCCGTCAAGGACTTCCTGCACCCAGACCGCGTGGTCGTGGGCGACGAGGGCGGCTGGGCGGGGGACGCGGTCGCGGAGCTCTACGCTCCCCTAAAAGCACCGCTCGTGCGCACGGACGTCGCCAGCGCGGAGATGGTCAAGCTCGCCTCGAACGCCTTCCTGGCGACCAAGATCTCGTTCATCAACGAGATCGCCAACGTCTGCGAGGAGACCGGTGCGGACGTCGTCGAGGTGGCGCGGGGCATGGGCCTCGACGATCGCATCGGAGCCAAGTTCCTGCAGGCGGGGATCGGCTTCGGCGGTAGCTGCTTTCCCAAGGACGTCGACGCGCTCAAGCAGCTGGCGGGCAACTCCGGCTACCACTTCCAGCTGCTCACGGCCGTGATCGAGGTCAACGACCTGCAGAAGCGCCGGGTGATCGGCAAGCTGCAGCGGCATCTGGGCAGCCTGGCCGGAAAGCGGATCGCGCTTCTCGGACTGGCCTTCAAGCCGAACACCGACGACATGCGCGAGGCCTCCTCGCTGGTGCTCTCCGCAAGGCTGCAGGCGGATGGCGCCGTGGTGAGCGCCTATGACCCGATAGCCGAGGAGCAGGCGCGCAAGCTGGTCTCGGGGATCACGTTCGCCGCTTCACCGCTGCAGGCCCTCGCGGATGCGGACGCGGCCGTGCTCGTGACCGAGTGGAGCGAGCTGGTCGAGCTCGATTGGGTCGGGGTGGCCGAGGCGATGAGCGGGAACCTCCTGATCGACGGGCGCAACGCCCTCGATCCGGCGGCCGTGCGCGCCGCGGGCCTCATCTACGAGGGGATCGGGAGGCGGTGAGCCCATCCAGGCGGTGATCCTCGTCGGGGGGCAGGGTACGCGCCTGCGTCCGCTGACCGCGAAGATCCCCAAGCCGGTGGTCCAGCTCGTCGACCGACCCTTCATCTCCTACATGCTCGAATGGCTGATCGGGCACGGAATCGATGACGTGATCATGTCCTGCGGCTTCCTCGCCGACGGCGTGCGCAGCGTGCTCGGCGACGGCACGGAGCTGGGCATCCGGCTGCGGTTCGTCGAGGAGCCCGAGCCGCGCGGGACCGCCGGCGCGCTGAAGCTGGCCGAGCCGATGCTCGACGAGCGCTTCCTGGTGCTCAACGGCGACGTTCTCACCGACATCGACCTGAGCGCCCAGATCGCCCAGCACGAGCGGACCGGGGCCCGGGGAACGCTGGCACTCGTGCCCGTCGCCGACCCGAGCGCCTACGGACTGGTGGTGCTCGAGGAGGACCGCTCGGTGCGCGACTTCGTCGAGAAGCCGAGCTCGGACACGGCCGCCTCCAACCTGATCAGCGCAGGCGCCTACGTGCTCGAGCGCGAGATCCTCGAGCTCGTGCCGCCAGGGCGCAACGTCTCGATCGAGCGCGAGGTGTGGCCGGCGCTGGTTGGCGACGGGCTCTACGGCTTCCCCTCGGAGAGCTACTGGCTCGACATCGGCACCCCCGCGCGTTACCTGCAGGGGACCTTCGACATCATCGAGGGCAACGTCCAGACGGCCGTGCAGGAGCGCCTCGGCAGCGACTGGCTGTCGATCGACGACGGCGCCGAGGTGCGCGGGCGCGCGATCCCGCCCGCGCTGCTCGAGCGCGGCGTCCACGTCGCCGAGGGCGCCCACGTCGGCAGCCTGGTGGTGCTCGGCGAGGACGTCTCGATCGGCGCCGGGAGCGTCGTGGAGCGGGCCGTTATCCTTCGTGGGAGCAAGATCGGCGCCGGCTGCGAGCTGCGTAACTGCATCATCGCCGCCGACTGCCGGGTCGGTCCGCGCACGAAGATCACCGGTGGCGCGGTGCTCGGCGAGGGGGTGAGCGTCGGGGCGGACAACGTGATCACGCGCGGGGCGCGTATCTTCCCTGGTGTGCAGTTGCCCGATCGGGCGATCGAGTTCTAGGCCACAGGAGGCGAGCAGCAGATGAGCGACACCGGCGCGACCGCCACACCGATTGCCGAGGAGCTTTCGCGCGCCGCGATCGCACGTGTCGACGTCTCCGATCAGCTGGGCGACGTGCTCGCCCTGCCCGAGCATCTGCGCGACGCGCTCTGGCGGGTGGAGTCGGCGATCATGCAGGACTGGGACACGACGGCCGGACTGGTCGTCGCCGGTATGGGCGGCTCGGCCATCGGCGGTGCGCTCGCGCGGGCTGCCCTCGGCGATCACGCCTCGCGGCCGATCTTCGTGACCCGCGCCTACGGGATACCCACCTGGACGACCCCCGACACGATGGTCCTGTGCGCCAGCTACTCGGGGGATACCGAGGAGACCCTCGCCTGCTACGAGTCCGCGGGCGCCCTGGGGGCCAAGCGCACAGTCGTGACGACCGGTGGGCGCCTGGCCGAGATGGCGCGTGCCGACGGTGTGCCCGTGATCCCACTCCCCGGCGGCTTTCAGCCCCGCGCGGCTGTGGCCTACATGATCGTCGCCGCGCTCGAGGTCGCCGCCCTCTGCGGCGCCGGGCCGCGCCTGACCTCCGAGATCGACGTGGCGGCCTCGCACATAGAGCAGCTCGTAGCCGAGTGGGGCCCGGACGCCCCCGAAGACTCGCTCGCCAAGGTGGTGGCCCGTGGCCTGATGGGCAGCACCCCCGTGATCGCCGGTGCGGGACTGACCACCCCGATCGCCTATCGCTGGAAGACGCAGATCAACGAGAACGCCAAGCAGCCGGCCTTCTGGCACGAACTGCCCGAGCTCGATCACAACGAGATCGTGGGCTGGGAGGGAGCAGGTGACGTCGGCCGCTTCTCGGCGGTGTTCCTCGACGACTCCGATGCGCACCCGCGGGTGAAGGACAGGATGGACATCACCGAGCAGCTCATCGCCGACAATGCGGTGGCAAGCTTCCGTCTGGAGACACGTGGGCAGACAGCGATCGAGCGGGTGATATCCCTGGTCCTGCTGGGCGACCTCGTCTCGATCTACCTCGCCACGCTGCGTGGCGTCGACCCGGGCCCCGTGAAGGTGATCGACAAGCTGAAGGCCGCGCTCGCCAACCGCTGAGTCGCCTGCCAGCCGTGTGATAGCGTCGAGCACGGCCGAGGAGCGCTGCGACGGGCCCGATCCGCCACGCTCGGCCTCTCTGTAGCAAGGGCGCTCACCTGACCGGACAGGAGGACTTCCCATGTCCACAATGACACCCGCCGCCACCCGCACCGACACGGACTTCAAGGTCGCCGACCTCTCCCTCGCGGAGTTCGGCCGCAAGGAGATCACGCTCGCCGAGCACGAGATGCCCGGGCTGATGTCCATCCGCCGCGAGTACGCGGACGCCCAGCCGCTGAAGGGGGCGCGGATCACGGGCTCGCTGCACATGACGATCCAGACGGCCGTGCTGATCGAGACGCTGACCGCGCTCGGCGCCGAGGTCCGCTGGTGCAGTTGCAACATCTTCTCCACCCAGGACCACGCCGCCGCCGCCGTGGCGGTCGGGCCCGACGGCAGCGTCGAGGACCCCCGCGGCGTGCCCGTATACGCGTGGAAGGGCGAGACCCTCGAGGAGTACTGGTGGTGCACCGAGCAGGTGCTCGTGTGGCCCGAGGGCGATGACGGCTCGACCGGGCCGAACATGATCCTCGACGACGGCGGCGACGCCACGCTGCTGGTGCACAAGGGCACCGAGTACGAGAAGGCCCGAGCGGTCCCCGACCCCTCGACGGCCGAGTCAGAGGAGCACGAGGTCATCCTCAACACGCTCACCCGCACCCTCAGCGAGGATCCCCAGCGCTGGACGCGGATCGGCGAGGGCATCAAAGGCGTGACCGAGGAGACCACCACGGGCGTGCACCGTCTCTATGAGATGGTGGAGACCGGCGAGCTGCTGTTCCCGGCGATCAACGTCAACGACTCGGTGACCAAGTCCAAGTTCGACAACCTCTACGGCTGCCGGCACTCGCTGATCGACGGCATCAACCGGGCCACCGACGTGATGATCGGCGGCAAGGTGGCCGTCGTGTGCGGCTTCGGCGACGTCGGCAAGGGCTGCGCGGAATCGCTGCGTGGCCAGGGCGCCCGCGTGATCATCACCGAGATCGACCCGATCTGCGCGCTGCAGGCGGCGATGCAGGGCTATGAGGTCAAGACGCTCGAGGACGTGATCGCGATCGGCGACATCTTCATCACCACGACGGGCAACAAGGACATCATCAAGGCGCAGGGCATGGCCCGCATGAAGCACCAGGCGGTGGTCGGCAACATCGGTCATTTCGACAACGAGATCGACATCGCGGGCCTCGCCAGGACCCCGGGCATCGAGCGCGTGAACATCAAGCCCCAGGTCGACAAGTGGGTCTTCCCGGACGGCCACGCGATCATCATGCTCTCCGAGGGGCGTCTGCTGAACCTCGGCAACGCCACCGGGCACCCGAGCTTCGTGATGAGCAACTCGTTCTCCAACCAGACGATCGCTCAGATCGAGCTGTTCACCAAGAACCACGAGTACGAGAAGAAGGTCTACGTGCTGCCGAAGCACCTCGACGAGAAGGTCGCGCGCCTGCACCTGGCCGCGCTTGGTGTGAAGCTCACACGGCTCACAGACGAGCAGGCCGCCTACATCGGCGTGCCGGTCGACGGGCCCTACAAGCCAGACCACTACCGCTACTGATCAGTACCGTGCCGCTTTCAGGAGGGTCGCTGACCAAGCGAGGCAAGGACGCAGGGAGCGTCGCGTACTGCGTACGTGAGCGACCGAGGACGCCGCGTCGCACCGGTCAGCGGCCATCCTGATGAGAGCGATGGTCCTTGCGGCGGGACTCGGGACCCGCCTGCGCCCGCTGACGTATGAGATCACCAAGCCGATGGTGCCGGTGCTGGATCGGCCGGTGATGGAGCACATCCTCGACCTGCTCGACCGCCACTCCTTCGAGTCGGTGATCGCCAACCTGCACTACTTCCCGGACTCGATCCGCGAGTACTTCGGTGACAGGCTCTCCTACCGCTTCGAGGAGGAGCTGCTGGGAACGGCGGGCGGCGTACGGGCGTGCGCGGAGTTCTTCGGCGAGGAGCCGTTTCTCGTGATCTCGGGGGATGCGCTCACGGACATCGACCTGACGGCGCTCGCGGCGCGCCACCGCGAGTCCGGTGGGATCGCGACGCTGGCGGTCAAGAAGGTGCCCGACACCCGCGAGTATGGCGTCGTGCTGCACGACCGCGAGGGTCGGATCACAGGCTTCCAGGAGAAGCCGGCGCCCGAGGAGGCGCTGTCTGACCTCGGCAACTGCGGGATCTACGTGTTCGACCCGAGGATCTTCGACTACTTTCCCGAGCGCCCGTTCGTGGACTGGGCCAAAGACGTCTTTCCGGTGCTGCTCGAGAACGACGTGCCCTTCCACATCCACGAGGTGCGCGAGTACTGGAACGACGTCGGCTCGCTGGCCGAGCTGCGCCAGGGCACCTTCGATGCGCTGTACGGCGAGCTGCGCCTGCAGCTGGCGGGCGAGGAGGTCGCCCCTGGCGTCGTTGCGGCCGGTCTCTCGCCGCTGCGCGAGGACACCGAGATCGACGGCTCGGCCTGGATCGGGCGCGACGTGCAGATAGGCGAGGGCGTGCGCCTGATGGGACCGATCGTGCTCGGGGACGGCGTCGTGCTCGGCGACGGGGCGCAGCTGCGATCCAGCATCGTCTTCCCCGGGACCCAGATCGCGGCGGGCGCGATCCTGATCGATGCCATCGCCGGCCACAGCGGCATCCTGCAGAGCCTGCGCCGACGCTAGAACGCGAAAGGGCCCGCCGAAGCGAGCCCCTTCACGGAAAGTGAGACTATGACAGTTGTCATAGTAGCAGATAGCTGGCTACATGTCGTTGACGCGTAGTCTACGCGAGTTCGTAGCGCTCGCGACGCTCCTGCGCCCGCTCGGACTCGGTCAGGGCGCGCATGAACAGGACGACCAGCGCGACCCCCATCACCAGCGACTGCTCCACGGCCATGATCAGCCCCGCGATCGACTGGTCATCGATCGCCGAGATGCCCCAAACGCGGGCATGGTGGACGTAGTAGGGATAGAGGGCCGAGGGCGCGAACGCGAGCCCCATTCCGAGCGCCCCCACGAACAGCTTGGTGCTCGCCATGTATATGACGGGGCCCATCCCGTCCAGGCGCCGGCGGGCACGGATCGGTGAGAGCAGGTGCCACCAGTACAGCGAGCCGGCGAGAACGAAGCTCACGTGCTCGAGCACGTGCACCAGCGGATGGCGCACCGCCTCGTCATATGCCGCCGGGACATGCCAGGCCCAGATGACCGCCACGTACAGGAGCACCGCGAAGGCGGGGTGGGCGAGCGGACCTGCGCGGCGCTCCAGGTCGTGCACCGCGCGGGTGACGGGCCGCAGGATCACCTTGGTCAGGCCGAGGATCGCCAGGACCGGCACGACGTCCAGTAGCAGCATGTGCTGGATCATGTGGGCGAAGAACAGCTGGTCGGCGAGCGCGTCGATCGGCGAGACCAGCGCCAGCAGCGCGAGCAAGACCGACGCCATGAAGCAGCACAGTCGCCACACGGGCGCCTCGGCGGCGCGCCGTGGCGAGGCGCCCCCACGGATGGCTCGCCAACGCCGCACGTAGACGCAGGCCACGATCGCGGCGCCGATCAGAACGCCGGGACTGAGCGTCCAGGACAGGTCGGGGCTCATCCGCACCGATTGTCCCACTCAGCGCAGCCGTGGCGCCTCGAGGCATCGCTCTCGCCCGGCAGATCCCCTTCGGCGAGCCCATCCGCGGATTTCCCGCAACCCGTCGAAGGCCATTTACATCCGCCGCGTTCAGGCGTAGCATCGGAAACATAGGCAGAGAAAAGGCCGACCGAAGGGAGCCTGTGGTGCAAATCGACATCAAGGGTCGAAACGTCCCGGTCACCGACGAGCTGCGCACGCACGCCGAGCGCCGTCTGACCAAGGTCACGCGACAGGTCTCAGACCTCGCCCGGTTGGAGATCGAGATCTTCAAGGAGCCCAATCCGCGGGTTTCCGACTGCCAGGTGGCGGAGGGCACGTTGTACCTCAAGGGCGTGACCCTGCGTGCGCAGGACGCCTCACCCGAGATGCTGCACTCGCTCAACCTGATGGTCGACGAGCTGGCGCGGCAGGTCAAGCGCCACCGCGACAAACTGCGCCACCGTCGCGAGGCGCACGCGCTCGCGGCCCGTGCCGCCCGCACGGCCGCCCAGGGCGCCACGCTGCCCTCCATCTGAGGCTCCGGATCCACCACGGAGAGGAGGTGGACACAGAGGGCGTGCGCGAGCCGGAGCACCGCCTCCGGCTCGCGGCGTCCGAGCGCGCGGCGAGAGCTATCCTTGGGCCATGCCCTCCCTGCTCGATCGCGCGCTGAACGTCGGCGAGGCGAAGAAGTTCAAGGCCTACCAGAAGCGCGTCGCGCTGATCGGCGCGTTCGAGGCCGAGCTGGAACACGACAGCGACGTCGAGCTGCGCGAGCGCATGGACGTGCTGCGCTCCCGTGCCGCCGACGGGGAGTCGCTCGACGCGCTGCTGCCCGAGTGCTTTGCGATCGTGCGGGAGACCGGCAAGCGCACGATGGGGATGCGCCATTTCGACGTCCAGCTGATCGGCGCCATGGCCCTGCACGAGGGACAGATCGCCGAGATGAAGACGGGCGAGGGCAAGACATTGACGGCGACCCTCGCCGTCGTGCTCAACTCACTGGCCGTGCGCGAGGGCGATCCGGAGGGCGGGGCGGACTCTCAATCCCCAGCCGAGCGCAAGGGCGTGCACCTGGTCACGGTCAACGACTACCTGGCCAGACGCGATGCGGAATGGATGAGCCCTATCTACGACGCCCTGGGCGTAACCGTGGGAGTGCTGCAGAACAATCAGCCCTACGAGGAAAAGCAGCGCGCTTACGCCTGTGATGTGGTCTACGGCACCAACTCGGAGTTCGGCTTCGACTACCTGCGCGACAACATGGCCAAGGACCTCTCAGAAAAGGTCCAGCGTGGCCACCCCTTCGGGATCGTGGACGAGGTCGACAACATCCTCATCGACGAGGCCCGCACACCGCTGATCATCTCGGGCGCTCCCGAACAGGCGGCCGATCTGTACGTCAAGTTCGCGCGCCTGGCTCCGCAGATGGTGGCCGGCAAGACCCCCGAAGGCATGGACCCGCGCACGAAGAAGGGCTTCCTCGCCGACTTCGACTACGAGATCGACGAGAAGCAGAAGACGGTGGCGATCACCGAGCAGGGCGTGGCCAAGGCCGAGCGCTTCCTCAAGATCGACCACCTCTACCGCGCTGAGAACGGGCATCTGGTCAACCACCTGATCCAGTCGCTGCGCGCCGAGTCCCTGTACAAGGGCGACGTCGACTACGCCGTGATCGACGGCGAGGTCAAGATCATCGACGAGTTCACCGGGCGCATCCTCGACGGACGGCGCTGGTCGGAGGGACTGCACCAGGCGATCGAGGCCAAGGAGCGGGTTCCGATCCAGGAGGAGAACCAGACGCTCGCCACGATCACCTACCAGAACTACTTCCGCCTCTACGACAAGCTTGCCGGCATGACGGGCACCGCCCTGACGGAGGCCACCGAGTTCATGAAGATCTACGAGCTGCCCGTCGTGCAGATCCCGACCAACCGCGAGATGGTGCGCGACGACCGCAACGATCAGGTCTACAAGACCAAGGAGGGCAAGTGGAACGCGGTGGTCAAAGAGATCGGCGAGCGCCACGAGAACGCCCAGCCCGTGCTCGTGGGCACGATCTCGGTCGAGGTCTCAGAGCTGCTCTCCGAGCGCCTGACCAAGCGCGGGATCAAGCACACGGTGCTGAACGCCAAGCCCGAGCACGCGGCTCGGGAGGCCGACATCGTCGCCGAGGCCGGCCAGCCCGGCGCGGTCACGATCGCGACCAACATGGCCGGCCGTGGCGTGGACATCAAGCTCGGCGGCAACCCCGAGCATCTCGCCGCCCAGCAGCTGGCCAGGGACGGGGTGGAGCCCCCGCGGGAGGGCGCGGCGCTCGACGAGGAGACCGTCGCCTACGAGCGGCGCATGCAGGAGATCCTGCCCGAGGTCGAGCGTAAGCTCGCGGTGAGCCGCGAGCAGGTGGTGGCGGCCGGAGGGCTCTTCATCTGCGGCACCGAGCGCCACGAGTCGCGGCGGATCGACAACCAGCTGCGCGGCCGTGCCGGTCGCCAGGGCGACCCGGGCGAGTCGCGCTTCTTCCTGTCCGCCGAGGATGACCTGGTGCGCCTGTTCGCGGGCGATCGCATCTACAAGATCCTCGACAAACTGGGTGGCGTGGACGAGGAGGGCAACGAGGAACCGATCGAGGCCGGGATGCTCTCCAAACAGATCGAGAAAGCCCAGAAGAAGGTCGAGGAGCAGAACTTCCTGATCCGCAAACGCGTGCTCGAGTACGACGACGTGATGAACGAGCAGCGCCGCGTGATCTATGCCTACCGCGACGAGGTGCTCGAGGGCAAGAGCATCGGCGAGGAGGCTCGTCGCGAGGTCGCCAACGTGATCGAGCGCACGATCGACCAGTACACCCCGGGCGACTTCATGGAGGACTGGGATCTGGACGGCCTGTTCACGGCTCTCGGCCAGTTCTTCCCCCTCGACATCGACAACGAGGACCTGGATGCCGAGACGGTCGATCGCAACTCCCTGAGCGAACGCATCGTGGCCAACGCCATGGAGCTCTACGAGGCTCGACAGCAGGCGCTCGGCGAGGAGCTGATGGGAGCCCTCGAGCGCTTCCTGCTGCTGCAGATCATCGACGAACGCTGGCGCGAGCACCTGTTCGACATGGACTACCTGCGCGAGGGCATCCATCTACGCGGGTTCGCTCAGATCGACCCTCTGGTGGCATACAAGAACGAGGCCTTCTCGCTGTTCGGCGACCTCATGAACAGCGTGTGGTCTGACTTCGCCCGGATGATCTTCAACGTCCAGGTGAATGTCGAGGGCCAGAACGGCGGCGGCGGGCAGGTGCCCTCATTCGCCGCCTCCGGCAGCTCCACCCGGGCGGGCCGGGTCTCCTACTCCGGTGGCCAGAGCGCCGCTGGAGCCGGCGCGCTCGCGGCCGCCGCGGCCGACGCGGGACTTTCGTCTGGCGCCGGCGCCGCGCAGGCCTTCGGCGAGAACGGCCAGGAAGCCGAAGCGCTGCCCGTGGTCGAGCAGCGCGTGCTCGACGACGAGCACCAGGTGGGGCGCAACGATCCCTGCTGGTGCGGGAGTGGTAAGAAGTTCAAGAAGTGCCACGGCTCCTAGACGACCGTGGACACGGCGCTGGCCGGCGTCCTCGATCGCTTGGCTAGGGGCTCGGCAGGCCCCAGGGGGCGTCTATGGCCAGTCGCCAGCGGTCGTCCTGCCCGCGGCAGTAGATGACCACGGACCGGCTCTGCTGGGTGTAGGGATTGCCGTGTGCGTCTGAGCCGCTGAGGGTGAGCGTGCCGGTGGCCAGGGCCACGTCGCCGGCGGAGAAGAGCTGCGAGACCTCGACCTTTACGTTCGCGCCGTTGTCGACGAGGGCGTGCAGGGCGGTCGCGATTGCGTCCATGCCTCGCACCGTCTGCCCGTCGGGGCGCAGGATCGCGGCATCCTCGATCCACAGCTCGAGCGCGGCCTCGACGTCGCGGGCGTTGATCGCGTGGGCGAACGCGGCAGAGAGGGCCTCGGGTGAGCTTGCTGACATCGGCAGACAACATATTCGTCCGCCCGCCCCCGCCACTCCCTGGGTGCTGCGGATCGGCCCTGGACGGCTGATAGCGTGAGGGCATGGCCACAGCCGCGCCCAGCGAGTCGACCCCTCAGCGCCTGGCTGCCATCCGCGAGCAGCTGAAGCTGCTCTCGGACTATCTTTGACCCGGCTGAGCTGGCCGAGCGCGTGGCGGCGCTCGAGGGCGAGATGGGCGCGGAGGGCTTCTGGGATGACTCCGAGCGGGCTGCCACGGTGTCGGCGGAGCACTCGCGCGCATCCAGGCGCCTGGAGATGTTCAACTCGCTGCAGGGCGACGTCGAGGATCTCGACGGCCTGGCCGAGATGGCCGCCGAGGACGCATCGCTGCAGGACGAGGTAGACGAGCAGATCGCCTCGGTGGAGGAACGCCTGGCGACGCTCGAGGAGCAGCGTCTGTTCTCCGGGCGCTACGACGCGGGCGACGCGCTCGTCACCGTCAATGCCGGGGCCGGGGGCACCGATGCCCAGGACTGGGCCGAGATGGTGCTGCGGATGCTCATGCGCTGGGCCGAACGGCGGGGCTTCCAGGTCGAGCTGCTCGAGGTGAGCGAGGGCGAGGAAGCGGGCATCAAGTCCGCCACCTTCCAGGCCTCGGGCGAGAACGCCTACGGCCTCTACGGCGCCGAGCGCGGCGTGCACCGGCTCGTGCGTCTCTCCCCGTTCGACTCCGCCCACCGGCGCCAGACGAGCTTCGCGGGGGTGGAGGTGGCGCCCGTGGTCAAGGACACAGGCGAGGTGGAGATCAACGAGGACGACCTCCAGGTCGACACCTACAGGGCCTCTGGCGCCGGCGGCCAGCACGTGAACAAGACCGACTCGGCCGTGCGCATCACCCACCGGCCCAGTGGCATCGTGGTGCAGTGCCAGAACGAGCGCTCGCAGTCTTCCAACCGCGCCACCGCGATGGCGATGCTGCGCGCCAAGCTGCTCGAGCGCAAGGAGCGCGAACGCCAGGAAGAGATCGCGGCCGAGAAGGGCGAGGCGCAGAACGTGAACTTCGGCTCGCAGATCCGCTCCTACGTGCTGCACCCCTACACGATGGTCAAGGACCATCGCACGGGCTTTGAGATGGGGGATGTGCAGCGTGTCCTCGACGGCGACCTCGACGGCTTCGTGCGAGCGCTGCTGCTCGCAGCGGCAGCCTCAGGCGAGTAGCGGCGGTGGACGGACTCGCCGAGCTGATCGGCCGCGCACTCGCAGAGGATGTGGGTGGCGGCGACGTCACGACCGAGGCCACCGTGGAGGCTGACGTGCGCGCCCGGGCGCTGATCACGCAAAAGGCGCCCGGGGCGATCTATGGACTGCAGGCCGCCGAGCTGGTCTTCTCCACTCTCGATCCGGAGGCTCGCGTCGAGCGCCTGGTGGGGGAGGGGCTCTGGCGCGAGCAGGGCGGTCCGGTCCTGTCGGTGCAGGGGCGCGCACGGGCACTGCTAACGGGCGAGCGCACCGCGCTGAACTTCCTCGCCCACCTCTCCGGCGTCGCCACCGCTGCGGCTCTCGCAGCCCGAGCGGTGGAGGGGACGGGGGCCAGGGTGCTGGACACGCGCAAGACCACTCCGGGGCTGCGCGCCCTCGAGAAGGCGGCCGTGGCCGCCGGCGGCGCAGTCAACCACCGTGTTGGGCTCTACGACGCGATCCTGATCAAGGAGAACCACATCGCCGCAGCCGGCGGGATCGCGCAGGCGATCGAGCGGGCACGCGCCGCCGCGCCGCAGCTCGCAGGCACGCTGGAGGTCGAGGTGCGCGATCCGGGCGAGATCGATCAGGCGCTCGCCGCCGCTGCGCCGCGCATGCTGCTCGACAACATGGATGAGGAGCAGCTTCGCGCCGCCGTCGCCCAGGTGGACGGTCGGGCAGAGCTCGAGGCCAGCGGCGGTGTCACCCTCCAGACGCTCCGGGCGGTGGCCGAGACCGGGGTAGAATGGATCTCGATGGGCGCGCTGACGCACTCCGCGCCCGCCCTAGATCTCTCCCTCACATTGGAGGCCCTGCCATGAACCTTCCCATGGCCCCCGTTCGCCCTGGCGCCGCAGGCCTCTCGCCGGGCGAGATCGCCGAGATGACGGACGAGGTGCGCGCCCTTGCGGCGGAACGGAATGCGGTGATCCTGGCCCACAACTACCAGGTGCCCGAGATCCAGGACGTCGCCGACTACGTCGGCGACTCGCTCGGGCTTTCCCGCCAGGCCGCTGCCGCCGAGGGTGAGACGATCGTCTTCTGCGGGGTGCACTTCATGGCCGAGACCGCCTCGATCCTCTGTCCCGAGAAGACCGTCCTGATCCCCGACCTCGACGCCGGCTGCTCGTTGGCCGCATCGATCGACGCCGAGCAGCTCGCCGACTGGCGGACCACCTACCCTGAGGGCGTGGTGGTGATGTACGTGAACACCACCGCTGAGGTCAAGGCGCTGACCGACTACTGCTGCACCTCTGCCAACGCCGTGGAGGTGGTTCGCCACATCTATGAGACCCACGGCCCCGACACGGAGATCCTGTTCGGCCCCGACATGTGGCTCGGCGCCTACGTCGAGAAGGAGCTCGGCCGGCCCATGCACGTGTGGGACGGCGAGTGCCACGTCCACGCCGGGATTCGTCCCTCGGACATCGAGGCCACGCGTGCCGCGCACCCGGGCGCCGATTTCCTGATCCACCCCGAGTGCGGCTGCACGACCAGCGTCATGGAGTACGTCGCCGCCGGGGACATCTCAGCCGAAGGCGTCCACATGCTCTCCACGGGCGGGATGCTCAAGTACGCCCAGCACGCCGAGGAGGAGATCGAGCACGGCCACCCCGAGCACAGCCAGGTCGTGGTGGCCACGGAGATCGGAATGCTCTATCCGCTGCAGATGGCCGCGCCCGACGTCGAGTTCATCCCCGCCAACGCCGAGGCCTCCTGCCAGTACATGAAGATGATCACGTTGCCCAAGCTCCGCGACGCCCTGCGCGACATGAAGTTCGAGGTGCGCGTGCCCGAGGAGATCGCCGTACGGGCGCGGGTGCCCATCGACCGGATGGTCGCGCTGGGCTGAGGCGCTCGGCGTTAGCGGATTCGCTAACTCAGAGCTATGACTTAGCGGATACGCTAAGCTATGGGGTATGGGACAGGGTTCCGATGAGGTAGCCGGGCGCTTGATCAAGCAGATTCGCAACGAGAGCGGCCTGAAACAGGTCGAGCTCGCACGGAGGAGCGGCATTCAGAGCTCGGTCTTGAGCGCCTACGAGCACGGTAGTCGTCAACCGGCGGTGGCCGCCCTCGCGCGTATCGCGCGGGTGGCAGGCTTGGACCTCCGGGTGGGGCCGTCGTCGGATCAGATGGAGATGCTACGAGCCGGCAACATTCTCGTTCAGGTGCTTGAGCTGGCGGAGCAGATTCCGTACCAGCCGCGCCGCGAGCTGGCGTACCCCCCGCTGATCCGGTTGGCCGAGTGAGCATCCTCGTCGATCGCCTCATCGCAGTTCACGATGCCCTCAACGAGGCCAGGCTCCCGCACGCGATCGGTGGCGCCATAGCTCTCGGCTTCTGCACGCGCGAGCCGCGAGGCACGCGAGATCTGGACATCAACGTCTTTGTCACCCGAGAGCGTGTGGGTGAAGTCTTTGCGGCGCTGCCCGGCGATGTGACCGTGACCGCCGCAAATTTCGAACAAGTTGAACGCGACGGTCAGACGCGGGTCTGGTGGGAGGAGACCCCAATCGACATATTCCTCAACGTGCTTCCTTTCCACGATGAGGTAGCGGCGGGGGTCCGGTACGTCGTCCTTGCCGACCATTCGATCCCGGTCCTCGACTGCGGCGCGTTGGCCATCTTCAAGGCGATGTTCGATAGAACCCAGGACTGGGCGGATATCGAGGCGATGATCGAGCATCGCTCGATCAATGTCGAGAGGATCGCTGCGCGGCTTGAGCAGCTGGATGGCCCGGATTCAGACCGCGCAAAGAGATTGATGAGCCTCGCGTCGGGCTAGCCTCCCGGGGCGGCTCTTCGATCGCCGCCGGATGTGCACTTGGACCGGCAACGCCGCGGAGCCCCTAGAACTCCTCGACGCTGTGCGGTCCCACGCAGGCGACCGCGAGATTGTCGGCAACGCCGGCGGCGACCTCGCGGACCTCCTCGAAGGTGACCGCGTCGAGTGCCGCGATCGCGCGATCGGGGTCGATGTCCTCGCCGAAGACGATCGCCTGCGTGGCCCCGTAGCGGGCCACCGCGCCAGTGTTCTCGAAGCCCAGCACGAAACGCCCTGCGGCGTAGGCGCGCGCTCGCTTGACCTCCTCCTCGGTCGGGCCGTCCGAGCGCAGCTCATCGACGATCTCACGCATGCGGGTGTAGGCCTCGATGCACTTCGCCGACTCCAGCCCGGAGCCGAGCTGCAGGATCGGCACGTCCGCGAAGGTGTGGTCGGCCGCGTAGACGGAGTAGCACAGGCCGCGCTTCTCGCGAATCTCCTCGAACAGGCGCGATCCCATCGAACCGCCCAGCAGGGTGGCGTAGATCGACAGGGCGGCACGTTCGCGCAGGTCCGTGACCGAGATCTCCGGCCGGTAGATCATGCGCAGGTGCGACTGGTTGGTCTCGCGCTGCTCCACGAGCTTCTGCGGGGCGAAGGCGGGCGCGGGCACGTAGGGGTCGGGCTCCGGCAGAGCCGGAAACCGCGAGAAGCGCTCCTGCAACTCCTCCTCCGGAGGGAGGTGCTCGAGGTTGCCCGCGAGGAACGCGCCGCCTCGCGAGCCCGCCCAGCGACGCTCGCGGAAAGCCACGATCCCCTCGCGGGTGAAGCTACGCAGGTTCTCCTCGGGGCCGAGCACCGTGCGTCCCAGCGGGTGCTCGCCGAAGGCCGCCCGGTCGATCAGGTACTCCGCGACCATAGACGGCTGGTCGTAGGCGCGGTTGATCTCCTGGATGACCACGCCCCGCTCACGGTCGAGCTCCTCGGCGTCCAGACGCGGGCGGCCCACGAAGTCGCTCAGCAGGTCGATCGCCGCCGGCGCGCTCTCGGCGCGAACGGTGATGTGGAAGGCGACCAGGTCCTGGCTGGTGTAGGCGTTCAGGACGCCGCCAAGGTGCTCGGCTGTCTCGTTGACATCCTTGTAGGTCGGGTACTTCTCTCCACCCTTGAACACCAGGTGCTCGAGAAAATGAGCCATCCCGTTCTCCTCGGGGCGCTCGTTGCGCGCTCCCGCGTCGAAGGCCACGAGGATCGTCAGCGCACGTGTGCCCGGCAGCTCGATCCGGTGGATCGGCAGGCCGTTCGAGGGCACGGTCGTGCTCGTCACGTTCGCCATTGGACCACCCTAGAAGGTTCTCCTGCGGCTCGGAATCCCCCACGCCTCCACTACGCTTGCGCGGAGTCATGTCTTCGTTTCACCGACAGCCGCTGAGGATCCTGATCGCGCTGATGTTGCCGATCCTGCTCGTCGCCGGCCTGTGGCTGGGGGGGCATCCCGAACACCTGCCGGGGTTCCTGCGCAACGCGTTCGTGGCCAACCATCAGACACAGGTCGTCGACGAAGCCATCCAGCGGATATCCAGCGACTACTACCGCAAGATCCCCACCAGCAAGCTCTCCAACGCCTCCATCTCCGGCGTCGTAGCGAGTCTCGGCGATCGCTTCTCGCATTACCTCACGCCCAGCGAATACCGCGAATTCGACTCCCCGCCGCATTTCACCGGGATCGGCGTAGCCGTCGGTCCCAAGCAGCGCGGGCTGCTGATCGCGCGCGTTTTCGACTCCTCGCCCGCGGCGAGGGCCGGTCTGAAGGCCGGTGAGCTGATCGTGGCGGTCAACGGCCGCAAGCTCGAAGGCCTCTCGCCCGACGCTGCCACCGCGCTCATCAAGGGGCTCCCTGGAACCGATGTCTCGCTGCAGATCGAAGGTCCCCGCCCCGCCCATGGCCCTCGCGCGCTCGTGCGCACGCTCAAGCTCACCCGCGCCACCATCTCCGAGCCCGTCGTCGCGTCGGCGAGCAGGGTCGTGCACGGCGTGAAGCTAGGGGTCGTGGCGCTCGCCACCTTCAGCCCCGGGGCGCATGGCGAAGTACGCGAAGCCGTCGAACACGAGCTTCACCGAGGCGCCCGTGGAATCGTCCTCGACCTGCGCAGCAACGGCGGCGGACTGGTCGAGGAGGCGCAGCTGATCGCGAGCATCTTCGTGGCCAAGGGGACGATCGTCAGCACCCGCGGTCGCAGCCAGCCCAGTCAGACGCTCACGGCCACCGGGGATGCCATCCCGGCCAAGATCCCCGTGGTGGTGCTCGTCGATTCCAACACAGCCTCGGCAGCCGAGATCGTGACGGCCGCGCTGCAGGACCATCGCCGCGCCACGGTCGTTGGCACGCACACCTTCGGCAAGGGCGTCTTCCAGGAGGAGCAGGGTCTCGCCAACGGCGGCGCGCTGGACATCACCGTGGGGGAGTACTTCACGCCCAGCGGGCGCAACCTCGGAGGGGGTGGCGTCAAGCAGGGCGCCGGCATAACGCCTGAAGTACCGGTGCCCAAGGGCGTGGACACCGATCGCGGTCTCACCGTGGCACTGAACACGCTCGCCGCCAAGGTCAGGTGAGCGCCTCCCGCCCGCGGGGGGCCGAGGCGAGCATCGACCCGGCGCCCCGCGGAGCGCTCGTGGCGGTGCTGGAGCGCCGCGGGCGCTTCCTCACGGCCGAGCCCCTATTTCCCCGCCGCGACGACGCCGAGCGCTCACCGCGGCGCGGCGGCGCCGAGCGGATCGTCCTGCGCTCGCCGCGCCCCGAGCGTGGGCGTCGTGAGGCGCGTGCCGGGGACCTGGTGCTCGTCCACGTGCCCCAACGCTCCCACGGCAAGGGCTCGGGAGCGCGCATCGTGCGGGTTCTGGGGCGTCCCGACGTGGCTGCTGACGTGATCGAGGCGCTGATGCTCGACCGCGGTCTCAGGCGTGGCTTCGATCCGGCCGTCGAGCGCGAGGCCCGCGAGGTCGGCGAGCGCGTGCGGCGCTCCAGCGGGCAGCGGCGCGACCTGCGCGCTCTGGCCACGTTCACGATCGATCCAGTCGGCGCCCGCGACTTCGATGACGCCGTGTCGGCCGAAGCGCTGGGTGAGGGCCGGGCACGGGTGTGGGTCCATATCGCCGATGTGGCCGCACACGTGCGCGAGGGCTCGCTCATCGATCGCGAGGCCCGCAGGCGCGCCACCAGTGTCTACGTCCCCGGGGCCGTCGAGCCGATGCTCCCCCATGCGCTCTCGAGCGAAGCCTGCTCGCTCGTGCCGGGCGTCGATCGCCCGGCGGTGACGGTGGAGCTCGAGCTCGACGGCGCGCAGGTGCAGCGCACCGCCTTCTACCGCTCACTGATCCGCTCCGACGAGCGTCTCGACTACGGGCAGGTCGACCGCATCTTTGCCGGCATGGCCTCCGCCTCAGAGCCGTGGGGTGAGTCGCTGCGCGTTGCCCGCGAGGCGGCGGCCGAGCTCCAGCGCAAGCGTGAGCGCAGCGGAGCCCTGGTGGTGGACTCCGAGGAGCCTGAGTTCGCCTTCGACGAGCACGGCAACGTCGCCTCGATCACCCCGCGCGCGCAGACCGAGTCCCATCGCCTGATCGAGCACCTGATGATCGCCGCCAACGAGGCCGTCGCGAGCCTGCTCGCCCAGCGCGAGCTGCCGTGCCTCTACCGCGTGCACGAGCGCCCCGAGCCCGAGCGCATCGAACGACTCGTCGATCAGCTCGCCTCGCTCGATGCGCCCACGCCGCCACTGCCGCAGCCGCTGTCCTCCTCGCAGGCGGCGGAGCTCATGGGCGCGATCTCCAGACGCGTGGACGAGCACGTGCGGCGCACGGGCCATGGGCGGATCGCGTTGAGCTCGCTGGTGCTGCGCTCGCTCAAGAAGGCCTATTACTCGCCGCAGAACCTCGGCCACGCCGGCCTGCACTCCTCCGCCTACTGTCATTTCACCTCGCCCATCCGCCGCTACCCCGACCTCGTCTGCCATCGGGCTCTGCTCTCGGCCGTCGGCGCCGGGGAGTCCGCCCCGCGTGCGGGCGAGCTCGTGGAGCTTGGCGCCTGGAGCTCCGAACGCGAGCGCGAGGCGATGGTGATCGAGCGCGACACCGATGACGTTGCACGCTGCTTCGCCCTGGAGCAGACGCTCTTCGAGCGGGGACTTCAGCAGGTGTTCGCGGGAGAGGTGACCGGCCTGATCTCAGCCGGGGCCTTCGTGGCCTTCGCCCCCGACCCTGCCTGGGAGCAGACAGCTGGAGGCTCACCGCAATTCGAGGGCATGCTGCCGGTGCGGGTCCTGCGCGCGCCGAGCGCCGCCGGGGCGCGGGCGGAGCAGGGGGGAAAGCGGGGCGCCAAGGGTCGCGGCGGCGCCCCCCTAGCGCGTGCTGGCAGCCGCGGCGTGCCCGAGAGGGATGAGGGGCGTGAGTGGTGGGAGCTCAACGAGCAGGGCACCATCCTGCGCGGCGAGCGCACGGGGGCGGCGCTGAGGCTGGGCGACCCCGTCGAGGTGCGCGTAGCGCGGGTCGACACGATCCGCGGGCGCGTCGATCTGCTGCCCTCCGGCTAGGCTCGGGGCATGGCCAAGGGCAAGGGAAAGCGCAAGATCGGCGCGGGGGACGTTGCGTCCAACCGCTACGCCTCGCACCGCTACGAGCTGATCGAGCGCCTCGAGTGCGGGATCGTGCTCGAGGGAACCGAGGTCAAGGCGCTGCGGACCTCAGGCGCGCAGCTCAAGGACGGCTATGCCTCGATCACCAAAGGGGAGCTGTGGCTGCATTCGGTCCACATCCCGCCCTACGGTCCCGCCTCGCGCGAAAACCACGACCCGGAGCGCCCCCGCAAGCTGCTCTTGCATCGCCGCGAGCTCGATCGCATCGCTGCGCGCGCCAAGGAGCGCGGTCTCACGCTGGTGCCCACGCGCATCTACTTCTCTGGCGCCAACGCCAAGGTCGAGATCGCGCTGGCCCGCGGCAAGGATCTCTATGACAAGCGCCAGTCGATTCGCGAGCGCGAGACCAAGCGCGACATGGAACGCGCCGTGCGCGAGGCCCGCCGCTAGATCGAGCGGAAGGTATGCCCGGCGGAGGAGAGGACGTGTGCCTGCTCCATGCCCAGCACCAGCACCAGGATCAGTCCGATGTACACCACGCCCACCAGCAGGCGGTTGCGCTGCGACACGCGGTAGTAGGCGGCCTGCTCGAGCGAGCGCGTCTTGCGCTGCTTCCAGCGGTGCCACGTCTCCATGCCGCCGAGGAACACGAACAGGAGCAGGAAGGGATTGCCCACGATCACCAGCAGAGCGACCAGGGCGCCGAGACCGATGAACCACATCACGGGCGCCATCGCCGCCATCGCGCGTCCGCCGTCGAACGGCACCACGGGCACGAGGTTGATGAGGTTCAAGAAGAAGCCCACATAGGCGAGCGCCCTCAGCATGTCGCTGTTGGTCGCCTCGCCGATGGCCAGGCAGACCCCGCAGCCGATCGTGCCGAGGATCGGCCCGGCCAGCCCCACGCGGGCCTCGGCCAGCGCATTCTCTCCGAGCGACTTGGCCATCACCACCGCCCCGAAGAACGGAATGAACATCGGCGCACTCGCCTTCAGGCCCTCCCGTCGCAGCTGGATCACGTGACCCATCTCGTGCACGAACAGGAGCACCACGAAGCCGAGCGCGAACGTCCAGCCCCAGAAGAGGGAATAGGCGGCCACCGAGACGAGCGCCGTCGCGCCCGTCGTCAGCAGCTTGAGCTTGGGCAGCAGCAGCAGCCCGCCTTTGATGGCTGCGAAGAACTTGGCCACGAGCGCCACGACCGCGGCAAGCGCGCTGCCCATTCGCCGGCGCAGATTGCTCAGGGGCCGCTCGCGACGCCGACCGAACGGATCCTCGTGCGCGTGGGGCGTGGGGGAGGAGAGGACCTCGCCCGTCACGGGCGGGGGCTGGATCGCCGGGACTGAAGCGCGTAGGGAGAACTCGCGATTGTCCATGTGCCCATTGTGGCAGCACCCATAAGCGCCGCCTAATCGATCTGCAGGGCTGACCGCACCCATGCTCGAGACATGCCCCGAGCGTTTTCCTCGGAACGAGCGGGATCAACGCTCAGCGGGGGTTGCGCGCCTCGACACCGCGAGCTACCTTGGATCCAGACGCGGAACCGAGCCGCAAAGAGCGAGGCCACCGAGGTGTGAGGCCGCGCCACCCACGAAGAAAGGCCTTCGGGCCGGACCGAGCGGGTTCCTCAAGCGGCCCGGAACCGCGTCGCTTTTGCTCTACGCCCTGCAGAGCCGCTACACGCGGCTAGAATGAGCGGGCAGCAACATTCCCAGGGGACGACAGGCTTCGACGTGGTCGGTTCGTGGGGGTGGTGGCGAGTCGAGGTCCCGGGCGGCCTCGTAAAACACCCGGGAAAAACATAAGTGCGGACTCTCACGAGTACGCCCTCGCCGCTTAGTCAATAGCTAAGCCGTGAGGTCTCGGGCCCCGCTTGCCTGCGGCGGGGAAGGCCGGGATCAGAAAGCAGGCTCACCCGACGCGGTCCGCTTCCGCCAAGTCGGGGAAATCCAGGAGGCTGGTCCCCCATAACCCCGCCGGCGAGGCGAGTGGGGGACGAGATCAGAGCGCCGGCTACGCTCGTAGAAGCCATTCTCATGCGATCGCGGACGTGGGTTCGATTCCCACCGTCTCCACTGACACCGATAGGGGCGAAGTAACGCGAATTTCGCACCCTGATGCGGGATTCCGGGGTCGTGAGGGTGCGAAAGGGCGCGAAGAAAATGCCCGGATTTGCGGGTCCGTGGGCGCCTAGCGTACGCCGAACGGTCGCACGGCTGCGTACGCTGCGTACGCTGGGAAAGGTGCACGCAGTCAGCCACAATGCGTGCCGCAGAATTCACGCCAACCCCCACCGGTCCAGAACGACGTTCCGTATGACCCACCACGAAGGTCTTTTCGAGCAACTGCGTCGCCTTGGGCCGGAGGGCACGCGCGCGGCCGAGATGTTGATGGCGGCTGAAGAGCAGATTGACCGGTCCGGTGTTCGCGCCGGCAACCTGATCGCCTTCTGCACGCGCGAGGCGCTGATGTCGTTGCTTGATCTCGGCGGGAGACGAAAACGGAACACCGGCGATGCTGCCCGCGAGGTAGTTCAATGCGCAAGACGCGTACGCGACCAGCGAGCGTCGCAGGAGACGCTGCTGGAGGCTGCACAGAAGTTGGAGGCCGCCCTAGAAGGTCCGGGCCCTCATAGCGAACGGCTTGAACGCGTGATCACCACACTGGCGCGACGCGCGCCGGTCCGCGCCCAGGCGGACCTGCTCGACGCATACATCGACGCGCTGGCCGCTCTAAATGACGCACTACACGGCGACGTCGCGGTGGTCACCGCTGTTGAGCTGCATACGAATGCACTTGCGACCGTCGGTCGGCTTTTCGGTCCGATGGCCCCCCGACTGGCGGAGATCGACGCGCTGGTCGCGCTCGCGGATCCGACCGAGCTGGACGTTGCCCGCCTCGCGAGCCTCGCAGGGGATCCGCGCGTCGTCGATTACTTCTTCGCGCGCATCGGCGATCCGGCATGGCTTCGCGCGCTTTGGGACGACGCGCTGTTGATGCCTCCAGGCGAAGGGATCTGGCCGGCGTTCCCTTATCTGACCGCCCTTGCGAAGTCCCACCCGGACGAGGTGCGCAGCTGGTTGGAGTCCCGTCCCGGTGGCGGGGACCTCACGGACAACCAGGCGTACCTGATGCTTACCGTCGCGCGCACCGTGAGGGACGGTGTCGCGAACGCTGTCGTGCGTCTCGTTGAGACGCATACGACGGACGCCGGGGTGCTACATGGCATCGCCGGATACCTCGAAGCGCTCCCGCAGGATGAGCACTCATCGGGCGCGGTGACGGAGCTGTTGAAGCGCGCGCTTGACGGCGTGCTAGGCGGGGGGTCCCCTGCGGATGATTCCTATCTCGCGGCTGGGATGCTGCGTGTCGCGGTATCTAGCGCTACACGTGCGGACCCGGGTCGTTGGCTTCGGATTCTCGCGGCGAAGCTCGCGAGCGTCGCCGATCCACCGAACGCGTTTCAGTTTCGTCGCCTGGAGGCGATTGGTGGACTGGCCCTCGAGGCGGGCGCCCCCGTACTCCAGCTACTCGTGGTCGCGATTCGCGATGTAGCCAATCTCGCTGCCGACGCGGGCGTACCCGCCGAGCAGCGCATCTCGGCGCTCGAGAAAGTCCCGCCGCCGCTCGCGGGGAGGCTGGTCGCCCTCCACCTGAACGAGCGCGCTGACATCGACGCTGTTGCGGCGCTCCGGCTGCTCACGAACGAGGTGGCAGAGCATGTCCCTATGCCGGAGACCCTCGCTCTACTACGCTCGCTCACCGACCGCGGAGTGCCAGAGCTCGAGCCGCAAATGCTCGAGGCCCTTGGAGACCCGCCCACCGCCGAGGAGATCGCGGCACTCTCTGATGAGGATGAGCTACCGGCGTCATGGCGCCGCGCCTACGGGTGGCTCGACGCCATGCCCCAGGGTGTCAAAGTCGCTTGGGCGGCGGCGAACGAGAAAGTGGAAGCCCGATGGGGAAAGGCGCTCCCAGAAGGGCACATCATCCCCCGGGCGACGGCGGAATGGGTGTCGGTCACGAGCCCGTCGGAGCCGGACGAGCTCGCCCGGATGACGCCGCTTGAGGCAGCTGCCCACGTCGCCGCGTGGCGACCTGAAACGGACCAATACGGTGGCCCGACCGCCCATGGGCTCGCAGACGCGCTGCGAAAGACGATCGAAGCCAACCCCGAGCGCTGGCTCGCTGAGAGTCCCTCGGACGTCATCCGGGCGCTCAGGCACCCGACCTATATCACCGAGTACTTTCAGGCTCTCGCGGAGCACGCGGGGGACATCGTCGGTCTCGTGACGCCCTTGGTCGACGCCGTAGAGCTCGTCCAAGGTGAGCCGTGGCCAGTCTCGGACCTCGGCGGGGACGACTACGACCAACACGTCAGCTGGGCGAGGGCTTCCGATTTGGGCGTAGAGCTAATCGGCAGGCTCGCCTCGGCGGGTGCGGATTTTAGCGCCGACCGTGACCGAGCGTGGCAGTTGATTGAACGCGCCGCACGGGACCGTGACGAGGCGCCAGTCTTCGCCGAGGACCAGGAAGCCAGGCCTCTTGACCATGCCGTCAACCGCAGATCGATGCGCAGTCTCTCGGTCGCAATCGCCTTTGCCGAGGCCACGTCCGACCCCGACCGCGAGCCTGAGCAGCTGCTCGACCTGCTCGACGAAGTGCTGAATCTCCATCGCCCGGACGGACTGCACGCGCGGGCGATGCTCGCTCGACCGCTACCTTGGCTGGTGCACCACGCGCCAATCTGGGTCGCCGGCAACTGGCAGCGTATCGTCGGCGATGAGGCGCCGGACGGCTTGGGGCCAGACACGTTTGACCTCTACCTCGAGTGGGGTGAACCCTATGGTCCAATCCTCGAGGAGAATCGCGATCGATATGGGGCCGCGATGTTGACGGTGCCCGAGCACGCTCGCCGGCACATCCTCACCGCCATGCTGTGGGGCCTCGACGGCTACGCTCCCGCGTCGGTACTCGCGATGATCCGCCGTGGCGGCGATCAGCAAGTGTCAGAGGCAGCGGAGTGGCTGGCGTTTAGCGCTTCACGTAGCGAAGAGATGCCGCTCGATGCGGCCGTCGAGTTCTGGCGGCTCGCCCTCGCAGAGCAACTGCCGCCGGAGTCCTACGAGGGGTTCGGATGGCTAGCCAATGTGTCGCAACTCGACCAAGACACGTGGCTCGATCTCATGCTCGCGGCGGCGAACGCCGCCAAAGGCCAGCTCGAGCAGGCCAACCATCTCGCTACCCGCGCGAGCGAGCATCCGGAGGATGAGCGCGCGATCAGACTTGTCAGCGCGTTGCTCGGTGCTGACCTCAAGCTTTGGTACCTGGAGGATGTCGGCGGCGTCGGGCTCGCGCTGCTCAAGAGCGATAACCCGGCGACGGAGCGCGCCCGGTCCGAGTTGCGCGAGCGGCTACTGGAGCGCGGGTTTTTCGACGCGCACGAGGGGCAGTAGCGTTTCCGCGCCGCGGCACCTGTTCCGCTCCTTTGTCAGGGTCCCACAACTACTCGGTGGTTGGCGCGATCTTCGGCGGCCCCTCTGGGTCTCTTACGCCTGACGCGCCATGAGCCTCGGATATCGGGGAACATCTAGGAATGGCGGAGCGCGTCGTGGCATTCCTGGATGTGTTGGGCTTCAGCGAGCAGGTCCGCAGTCAGACCCAAGAGGAACTCGTCGAGATCTATGCGGCGCTGATCAGCGCCGCATACGAGAACACGACGATCGTCAGCGTCCCCGACGACTGGCGCAAATGGGACAGCGAACCGTTCTACCACCCCTGGGAGGAACGGAAGACACGCTACGTCCACATGATGATGGGAAGCGACAGCATCGTCGTGTTCTCTGACGACGCGACCCGCCACGGTGCGGGGGCTGTGCTCGGCTCCGTGTACCGGCTGCTGAGAGCAAGCTTTCGCCTGGGGATGCCGCTGCGCGGCGGCATCTCGATCGGTGAGCTGACCGTCGTGGACGGCGACGACGTTGCTGAGCCGGGAAGCTGGACCGCGACGGTTGGTGGGTTCGTCGGACTCGGCCTCGTCAAAGCGCACGAGCTCGAGCGGGACTTCCAGTGGAGCGGAGTCGTGCTCGAACCCACGGTTCAGGAGCTCCTCTGCAGTGAACTCCGGGCCGCACTCGGCGATGAGTTCGAGAACTTCGACGCGACCCGAGCGATCCCGTTCGTGGCCGACTACCCCGCACCCCATAAGAACCCGGCCCGCGCAACGAGCCGTTGGGTCGTCGACTGGCCCACGGAAATCGATGACGGTCTCGCTCCCCTCACGCGCGAGCACGTGCGCCGATCGTTCGAGAGCCACGGCCGCAGCATCGATGAGGATGACCCTCGGGCCAAGAGCGAGAACACCCTCATGTTCTGGGATGCGCGAGTCGCCGGCGACGCACACTCTGCCTAGCGGCCGCGCGCGACCCCGTCCCACGCACAGCGTCAAATCGCCAGCTTGCCTCGCGGCACCTGTAGGCGGGGCTGACCGAGCGGTCTAGCAGGGGGCGAGCCCGACCACCGTTTGTGCCGGCGAATACCGACCACCTGGAAATTGCGGACGTGTCGCGTGAGCTCACTCAAGACATGACTGCCGGCGCCACAGCCGACACCGAGCCCTCGCGCCAAGTCGCCTCTTGGCGTTCCTCGTGGTCTTTCGCCGGGGTGTAGTCCGGGCGTCCTCTGGACTACTAGAGTTACCGCCGGGGAGACATACGACGAGCCCCCCGGGGCGGTGTCTTGCATCACTCCGTATGTCATCCTGGCGAGCGTGCAACACGAGATCGACTACGTCGCCACGCCGCAGGAGACGCTCCTGGACCTCCTGGAGCGCACCAAACGCTCCAGCGTGCCGGTGCGCCGGGTGCTGCTGCAGCTCCCCGGGCCGCCTAAGTGTCCGGGGCCATTCGCCGCCTTCGTCTCGGGCCGACGAGCACTGGCTCTCGACCTCTACCTGCTGCTGCACGCCGGTGCCGCGTCGGCGCCGTGGGATGTGCGCCAGCCCGCCATGAGCTGGGCTCGAATGCTTGAGCTGCCTCAAACGGCTGGCGCCGAGTCGACGATCTCGCGCAACTGGACGTGGCTTGAGCGTCAAAAGCTCGCCCGCAGCGAGCGCGACCACCGGATCCGCAAGATGTACCTGCTGATGGAGGACGGCTCAGGGCGCGAGTTCACGCGCCCCACCGGAGGCGAAAGAGGATTCTTCAAACTGCCCTACGCCTATTTTCACCAGCGCTGGCACCGCGAGCTGAAGCTGCCAGGCAAAGCGACCCTCCTGCTTTGCCTGGCGCAAGCCCCGACCTTCACGCTGCCGACCGAGCACGCGAGCGGCTGGTACGGCGTTTCTGCCGACACGCTGCAGCGCGGTCTCGACGAACTGCGCGACCTCGGCCTGCTGAAGACCTGGACACGCGCGAAGAAGGCGCCGCGCACGCGCTTCGGCTTCACGATGGTCAACCACTACGCCTTGCAAGGACCCTTCGTGCGCGCGCCGATCGAGTCGTCCGCGAAACCGTTTACCGGGAGCGTCACGTGAGCAGCGCCGAACCCGATCTCAACGAGCAAAGGCTGCGGCTGCTGAACGGTGCCGAGCGCTCATGGCTGACCCTGCCTGCCAGCGGCGAGGAGCTTCCGCCCGAGCTGACTGTCGCGATGAATACGTTCGACGCCGGCGAGCGCGAGGCAGCACAAGCCGCTACCGAATGGCTCAAGCACGACGCAGGCCGCCTCTACGACATTGCCCGGACACGCCTACTCGTCGCAGACGGGCGAGTGCTCGGCTTTTACGCTCTCGCCTCCGCCCAGGTCAAGTTGAGCGGCACAGATCGGCAGCAGAGCTTCGCGGGCGTCGAGCACAGCATCCCCGCCGCGCTGATCGCCTGGATCGCCAAGGCGCAGGACGCCGCGATCGAAGGGCGCGAGATCCTGCTGCACGCGGTCGCGACCGCGCGGCGCGCGGCCGAGCATCAAGCGACCGCCGTGCTGGTCGTTGACCCGTTCGACGACGACACCAGTCAGATGTGGCAGGAGCGCTTCGGGTTTCGCGCCTCCGCCGGACGGCACAGCAAACGGCTATGGGTCTCGCTAGCGCTGGAGGACTAACCGTTTCGGCCGTCGCGCTCGAGCTTCGCTAGGTACTCGTCCGCGTCGAGCAGGAACGTGCGCACACGCGGGTCACGGCGCGCATCCTCAAGCTGTTGGTGCTCGACGACGACCTCATCGAGGTCGTGCTGCTCGCGTCGGGACTCTCGTTTCAGGAGCGTGAAGGCCATATCTTCTTCTCGGCACCATTAACACCGAGGTGTAGGCCACGATACCCTCGCCGGACACGCGCCGCGCATCTTAATAGAGCACCCGCCGGCGCAACAAGCGTCGCGTGCGCTCACCTGCCCAACCGACGCGTGCAAGCTGGGAGCACGACATCAGCCCTGGTGGTCATATCCTCCGTTGTGCTCGCGCCGGCGTATTGCCGTCGGTCGCCCTGCAGCACTGACCTCATGGACAGCCACCCGGTACCGCCCGAGCGCGCAGAAGAGATCGCGAAGGCGATCGGCAACGGCGTCGTAGCCGCCGCTGCGCTCGAGAAGGCCCTCCTCGGTGAGATCTACCGTCGTCAAATGGTGGATGACCCTGCCCTGATCGCAGATCTCGAAGTCTTCGATCACCAGTTCGCCGGCCGCCTGCTTCAAAAGCTGCGCGAACAGGGAATCGAGCCGGCTCTCGCCGACCGCATCAACGGCGTCCTCCGGACCCGCAACCGGCTCATACACGGTTTTTTCGAGGACATGGAGGTGGCACGGGCCGTGTGGACCGGAGACGGGCTCGGGGCGGTGATGGACGGGATCAAGCAGATCGAAGTCGACTGCGCCGCCCTGATCGCCGAGCTGCAGCCGCTACTCGCTGCGGAGATCGCCGAGCAGCTCGGGATGCCGCTCGAGGACGTCGCACAAGCCGTTCTGCACGCCGACCTATCTAAGGTCGAGGACCCCATGCAACGCGCCGCGCTCGAACAGGCCCGCGAGATGATCGAGCTCACCGGCTGGCCCGCTCCGGACACTCCCAAATCCCAAGAGGACTGAGGTGTCCGGTCGCCGGTAACGGTCACGCGCCGGTGCTGGCGGGACCAGCGGCTAGCGTCGCGGATATGGACCGTTACATCATCGACTCCGACCCGCAGACGCCCGCGCTTGTCGCCGACGGCGTCCGCTGGCTCGTAGCGGAGGCGAACGCCATCGACGCGCCCGCCGCCGCTGTCCTCGTCCCCCAGGTCCAGAGCATTCCCAACCCCTCCGACGCCTTCGGGCGCGCCGTGTCCCGCGATGAGCGGGCAGTGCTATCGCGCGGGCGGACGCTGACGATCCTCACCACCCGCCAGTTGCCCAGCTCCTTCCCCGGACCCGTACTGGTCGTCTGGGCCAACACGAAGATGGCCGAGCAAGCCGAACACCTCGAGCCGGCCGCGCTGTGCGCCACGAGCTGGGAGCCAAACGGCCTGGCGGAATGGGTGCGCGTCTGGGGAGCCACAGACCCGCGCACCGGCGAACACCGTCCCGCCCAGCTGCCGCCGCCCGCGCTCGCCGGGGCCGTCGCGAACATTTCCTTCCACCCGCCCGGCGATGTCCTGCACCCCTCCGACAAAGCCCGCGCCGTCGACGCGCTCAGGGCGCTGACTCTCTGCGGCTACGAACTCGACCCGCCGATGCTGCGGGCACTCGCGATCCGTCACGGATGGCTCCCGCGAGCCGCCGACCGCCTCGCCGAGCTCGCAGAGAAGTTCAAGGCCGGTAAACCCGTCAGGGGAGGAACCAAGATGACCAAGACACGCGCCTGTCAGGTAGTGGAACGCTTCCTCGAGAACGGAGCCTGAGCGGCAACCTACGATTCGCTACCCGGAGGCCCCGGCGTCTGACCAGTTGATCGACATGCCGTCGAGCAACGCGATCGTCTCCTCGGACAGCTCACCCCTCGTTGTCCAATACGGGATCGGGTTGCGGAACTCACCCATGTACACCTCACCGTTCTCGAACTCCAACGACTCGACCAGACGCAGCCGACAGTCCGCCACATAGTCGGCCAGGTCGATCGCGAAGCCGCCGACGTTCTCCACGAAATCGACGATCTCCTCCGCCGTCTGACCTTCCGGCCACAGCGCCGCATCCTTGCGGGTCGCCGACACGATCAACGCCACCGAAATAGGTTCTTCCTGCTCATCGACCGCCTGGCCGTAAGCGCTGGGCACGAGAATCAGACCGTGCTCGTAGGAGGCCGCGTAGCCTTTCAGGAACTGCCAGGCTTCAGCGAGTCGCCTGAAGCTCTTACGTAGGAACCGATTGGTGGCGGATTCAGCCTCTTCGAACACACTGGTGAAGCGCTCGTCCTCAAATCCCGCCTCCTTGAGTAGCTCCAGGGTCGAGGAGTCTCCGTCGCTGAGACGGTGCGCGGAAAGCGCAGCGAACCGCTCGTCGGTCCACTTGTGACTGGACTCGAAGAACCGGTTCGCGCGCGAGGGGTCATAGAACGTCATCTCCGCCCACCTGCCGTTCGGAGCGGGCAGCTGTGGATCGACCCACAGCGCGGCCACGTTCGCCGCGAGCTCTAGGCACGACACCGCCTCCCACATCGTCTCGAGCACCGCAGCCGACCGGTCGTCCTGGCCTGCCGAACCGGAGAGCTTGTGCCGCGCCGCCTGGACGGTGTCCGCCAGCCCCAGACGCCGCGCCTCACACAACGTGTCACGCACCGTCAGATAGATCGCACGGGAGGGAAGGATCATCCGATCGAGATCACCCGGGTCGATCGGGGCTGCTCGGCGCTCAACCATCGAGCCCGGCTTCCAGCACCCTACGCTGCGCCGGCCCGAGCGCCTTGACGACGCCGCGTTCGAGCACCCACTTGTACTGGTGAGTCACTCGCCCCACGTGCGCGGCGGAGATCTTACGGGCCAGTGCGATCCCGTCCAACACCGCCTCGTGGGCGAGCCGAAGCGTCGCGTCGCTGATGTCCGCCACGCTCCAATGCGTGGCGAGCGACCGCGCCGCGACGTCATGCTCAGTGTTGACAAGCAGAACCCAGCGGTCGAACAGATCGCCACTTTCGGCCCCTAGCGCGCCAGCGCCGGGAGGGGACCGGACGATGTCCCGCGGGATCAGCGGGGAGCCATGGCGCATCCCCTTCGCCAGCCTTCGCAGCAGCGGCCATCCCCTCGCACACGACACCCACTGCCCTGCCCACCGCGAGGCAAGCATGTCAACCGCCGCCAACACCGCTCCGCGAAGCTCCGGGCCGAGATCTGCAAGGTCATCCTCGCCCGGTAGCCGGAAGATCGACCGCAATTCCGATTCCTCACGCAAATCAGCGAAGGCCGCGTCCAGGTCTTCGTAGCTCGCACGGCGCAGCGCCTCGAAGGAGTCAGAGCTATCGATCGCCTGCAGCGCGATGATCAGCCGCCCCAGGTCCTCGAGCGCGACCCCGAGCCGCTGAGCGTAGATCAGCGCCGCGGGGTAGGGGTCTGCGCCGCGGCGGACCCGGTTCCTGTAGATGGCTCGCGCACGCTTGATTGTCTCCCGTCGCTGCTTCGCCCGGGTTTCTCCGGTCAGGCAGTAGGCCACGAACGACATGCCGCCGGAGAACGGGCCGTCGGCGGCCGCGGGCAACCCCGAGACGCGCAGGGCTCGGGCGCCGGGGGGTCTGAGTGTTGTCGCCACGCTCACAACGGTAGCCCTCGCTCCGGTCGAGCAGCGAGCGCCGCGTCGAGCGCTCCCGCCGACGCTCCGGCCGGCGTCCGTTCGCGGTTCAGGCCGGTTCCGCGACGCGGGCGAACTCGGCCGCGACCTGACCGAGCTCCTCCGGAAGTCGCTCCAGGGCCGCGCGTGTGGCGATCCGCCTGGCCAGCTGTTCGACACTGGCACCCATCCACGGCCTGGTCTCCTTTTGAGCGTCGACGAGCGTTTGCAATGCCGCAAGCGCCTTCTCGCTCGGCGGCGCGGTCAGCAACGCGAGCGCGAACCCGGCCAGCTCCTCCTGGCCGGCGTCGAGCGCCGCGCCGGCCAGCTCGGCTGCGGCACCGATCAGCTCCGGGCTTCCGCTCGAGTTCTGCCAGTGCTGGCGCTCCACATCATCGCCGCGCTGCACGGCGGCGGTGAGTTCCCGCAAGCTCTCAAGCTGCGCCTGCACGTCGCCATGACGGGCCAGCGCCCGGATCACAGTCCGGCGCGAGTCCGCCGACGTCTCGTGCTTCAGGAGGGCTCGTAGCTGCGCGCTCGCTGCGCCCTCGGCCAGCAGCCCTACCGCGTTCGCCCAGCCCGATGTTTCGTTACCGAGCTCCTGCAGTCGAGCGACCGCAGCGTCCGCTACGGCGCCGGCCCTGCTGGGGCGCCCGGCAATCGCGACGAGCCTGCTTACGGCCTCTGCGTCAACTGCTCCGCTCAGACGCTGTATGAGCTCCGGCTGGAAGCGTTCGGCGTAGGTGTCCGCGAGCCAGGCCACGACGCGGTCATCTGAAAGCTCCCAGTCTCCAAACCGTCCCGCGGCCAGATGCGCGTCGAGAAGCTCGATCCAGCGCTCATCGCCGATCGCAGCGCGGGCGGATGCGCCCAGGTGCAGCATGACTCTCGTGCGCTCATCGAGGTCCTCTTCCGCCGCGGCAGGCGCCAGCCCCGAAGCCGGCCACCAACGCTTCACCAGCTCCGCCACGATCTCCCGGCGGCGAGGGGTCAGGGTATGAAGCGCACCGATTAGTGTCGGGAGATCATCCGGTTCAGCCTCAGCCCCCGTCTCATCCAGCACCGTGAGGAGCCGCTCCATCTCCCGCTCGTGGTGATGCTGGCGCTCATCAACCTCGGCGCTTTCACGCAGCGCCCGTGACAGGGCGCTGCGAAGATCCTCATGCTCCTCGGCGGCTAGGAGCGCGGGGTCAAGGTGGCTT
>CZKG01000069.1_pt6 | contig 56087 bp, 51 predicted proteins | sample 1122071 | NCBI WGS metagenome assembly CZKG01 (sample SAMEA3539301, study PRJEB10725) | soil metagenome | biome: tundra; feature: field; material: soil | place: USA | collected 2010-05 | depth 0.15 m | reverse complement strand
CGCCGCCGGGATCGCGCTAAACCACCAACTCGGACGCCCCAGCCGCTCCCTCGCCCGCTACACCGCATAAAACCGTGGCACTACTCATCTAGAGCTCGCGTTGCTCTCCACGCCTCAGGCGTCTGGCTCCGCGGCCGTGCTGTCCGTTCGCGCGCCCTTGGGCCTGAACCTGGAAGTGCCGCCGCTCCTGAAGGTCGAAGCCTCGCCGCGGCCGCGAGTGGAAGTGCCAGGGGTCGCGAAAGTCGAACTGCCCCCGGTGCCCAGGATCGAAGTGCCCAAGGTCGAAGTGCCGGCCATCCCGAAACTGGAAGCACCGGCGACACCCCCGGCGCAGACACCGTCGGCTCCGACGAGCAGCACCCCCGTCACGAGCCCCAGCCACCCATCCGCGCCAACCGAAGCGCCGACGTCGACGGGCGGCGGGGGCAATGCAAGCGCCGCCACGTCTGGCCCTGGCGGCGCCGCCTCTCAGCCAGCAGGCTCTGGTTGGCCGACGACGCCTTCGGCCGGTGGCCAGGGGAGCGCCTCAGCGGCGCCGCGTTCACAAGGACGCTCACGGGCACGATCCCATCCACTCCTCCGGCGCTCCGCCCAGGCGGCCGTCGCGGCCGGTCCGTCGAAGGCCCTGCTCTTGGCGAGCGCGACTCCCGGCGCCTCGTCCAAGCCTCGCCGCTCGCACGCCACCGCCGCCGCGTCCAATCCACTCGATGCCCTCGGCCGACAGATTCCATTCCCGGTGCCCGTACCCGACTGGAGCAAGCCGATCATCCTCCTGCTGGCGCTCATGGCCCTCGGGCTGGGAATCCGCTCGCGGCTGGCCTCGCTGGGTGCCAGGCGCCTCGAGCGCCAGCGCGCCGCGCTGCTGCGGGACATTGGCGTCATGCAGGCGACTCTCGTGCCCGTCATCCCGGAGCATCTGGGAGATCTGGCGGTGTCTGTCGCCTACCGTCCCGCGGACGGCCCCGCGGCCGGCGGCGACTTCTATGACCTCTTCGTTCTCGAGTCGGGCAAGGTCGCCGTGATCCTCGGCGACGTTGCGGGGCACGGGCACAGCGCGCTCACCCAAGCAGCGCTCACTCGCTACACGCTGCGCGCCTACATCCAGGCCGGCCTGGAGCCGCGAAGCGCCATCGCGCTCGCCGGCAGCGTGCTCGCCGACGCGGCCGCTGCGCACTACGCAACCGTCCTCGTCGGGCTATACGACGCCTCCAGCGCCACGTTCACCTATGCGAGCGCCGGTCATCCTCCACCGATAGCAGTCGGTTGCGAGGCCCCCGAGCCGCTCACTCTGTGCTGCTCGCCGCCCGTAGGCTGGGACGTGCCCACCGGGCGCCGCCAGACGACCATCTCGCTGCCGGTCGGCGCCCGCGTCTGCCTCTTCAGCGACGGGCTGCTCGAGGCTCGCGCGCAGGAGGGGCTGATTGGACATGAGCGCCTCGGTGAGATCATCGCCGAGCTCGGTCCCCGTGCTGGCGCCGCCGGGCTGCTGGACCGGGTGCGCGCCGAGGCCGAGGCCACCCCCGACGACATGGTCGCCTGCATCATCGCGCCCCAGTCCGGGGTCGCCCGGCCGCCCGTACACGTGGAGGAGATCGAAGTCGACGCAGATGCTCTGGAGCGGGATGAGACCAGACAGTTCCTCGCGGCATGCCATCTGCCCGTCACCAAGGTCGCGAGGGCCATCGCCGTCGCGCGAGAGATCGCGGGCGAAAGCGGGACTGCGTTGCTGCGTATCGAGCGTTCGACCAACGCCCCGGCGACCGTCACCGTCGTTCCCGGGTTCGGCAATCCCGCGCCAGTTCCCACCGGCGGCGCGCCAGCCGATGAGAAGTCGCTGCTGAGGGCGCTCGTCGGCGCGGGCTAGATGCACGCGCTCTCTTCGTCTTCGATCGGTCCCGACAACGGCCGCCGGCCGGGCTCGGTGCGGTCTCAGCTCGAACTCGCTCACAACGATTCTGCCCTTCGATCCTCTCGTTCGATTTGGCCGGGGTGCCCGAGGCCATGTTGCGGCTTGCGGGCACTCGCCATACAGACGGGACACCGGTGCTGAACTCATCGGCGAGGTCGTAGGATGCATCCCGTGGAGGGTTCGACACTTGCCACCGAGCGGTCCTTCAGCGACCTCGAGCGCTACCGCCGCGAGCTGACCGCCTACTGCTACCGAATGCTCGGCTCGCCGTTCGAGGCCGAGGACGCCGTGCAGGAAACGCTGTTGCGCGCCTGGCGCGCGCGCGAGCGCTTCGAGGGGCGTGCCTCGCTGCGCTCGTGGCTGTATCGAATCGCCACCAACGTCTGCCTGGACATGCTCAGTGGCCGGGAGCGTCGCGCCCGGCCGATGGACCTCGGCGAGTCGCGCTCGCCGGACGGTCCGATCGGAGAGATCCTGCCGGAGGTGACCTGGATCGAGCCCGTCCCGGACGGGCGCGTAGTGCCCGAGGGCGACCCTGCCGCAGTCGCTGAGTCGCGCGAGACGATCCGGTTGGCCTTCGTGGCCGCGCTCCAGCATCTGCCGCCGCGCCAGCGGGCTGCGCTGATCCTCTGCGAGGTCCTGCACTGGAAGGCCGCGGAGGTCGCCGAACTGCTCGAGACGAGCGTCGCCGCGGTCAACAGCGCCCTCCAGCGCGCCCGGGCGACGCTCGACCGCGCAGAGGTCGCCGATGCGGGGCGCGGCGCACTGAGCGAACACGACCGTGAGCTGCTGAGCCGCTACGTCGACGCCTTCCAGCGCTACGACATGGATGCGCTCACCGCGCTGATTCACGAGGATGCCACGCAGTCGATGCCGCCCTATGAGCTGTGGCTGCGCGGGCGTCGGGACATCCTCGGCTGGTGGGTGGGCAGGGGCGCCGGTTGTCGTGGATCGCGCGTGATCCCGACCGTCCCCGCCAACGGCTCGCCCGCCTTCGGGCAGTACAAGCCGAGCGAGACCGGCTCGGGCTATGACCCGTGGGCGCTGCAGGTGCTCGAGGTCGCAGACGGCCGGGTCCTCGAGTTCACCTTCTTCCTGGCCACCGACACGATCTTCCCGCTCTTCGGCCTGCCATCGCGCCTGGAGGCGTAGCTCAGCGCCCCAACACCTCGGCCAGCCCCGCGAAGCGCACCAGATCCACGAGCTCCGCCGAAGCTCCGCTGAGCCTCGCCGCGCATCCCCTACGTCGCGCCGCAAGCGCCAGTTGGGCCAGGGCGTCAACCGCCACGCCGTCGGCCTCCACACCCGCCACCTCGCAGCGCAGCACCAGTACGAGGCCATCCTCTACGCGAGCGAGCCGCGCACAGGTGTGCCGCACGAGTCCGGGCAGGTCTGAACGGTGCAGAGGAGGCCTGATCGTCAGGACCACCGTCCGCGGTGGGGGTATGGCCATCGGCCCAAGTAAGGACCGTCCGATGCGTCAAGACTCATCGGCTGTCACGCGCGCGCCGTGGGCGTGGAGTACACGACCGATTAGTTTCTGCGCGGCGCAAGGTCATCAACAACACACACGCCGCGCGGGCACACGCCGCGCGGGCACCCGCCGGCGACCGACGCCACAGGCGAGGATCTCGCCACAGAGAGGAGCTGTCATGTTCGCTGAGACCAAAGCCTTCAGCGGGTTCGCCGTTGACGATGTGGGGAGTGCCCGCGAGTTCTACGGCGAGACCCTCGGCATCAGGACCTCCGAGGAGAACGGGCTGTTGACGCTGCACCTGGCCGGTGAGCGCGACACGCTCGTCTACCCCAAGCCGGGCCACAAGCCGGCCGATTACACGATCCTCAACTTCCCGGTCGCAGACATCGAGAGCTCGGTCGACGCGCTCGCCGCTCGCGGCGTGAGCTTCGAGCGCTACGACGGTCTTGACCAGGACGGCAAGGGCATCTTTCGCGGAGGAGGGCCGCTGATCGCATGGTTCACCGATCCGGCCGGTAACGTGCTCTCGATACTGCAGGTCAGCTAGGCGCGACCCCTCGCCGAGCGCGGAGGCCGGCCTCGCGCATCTGAAGAGAAGGGAGGTCGGCGAGCATGATCGTAAGAACGAGCTCCCGCAGCTATCCGGAGACCAGGAACGCTCTCGTACAGGCCATCGAGGGCCACAGCCTCACGATGTTCGCTCGGATCGACCATGCTGCCGGGGCGCGGGAGGTGGGCATGGAGCTGGCGGACGAGGAGGTCCTGCTGTTCGGAAGTCCGCGCGGCGGCACGCCGCTGATGCAGAGCGATTCCAAGATCGGGATCGAGCTTCCGCTCCGAATCCTGCTGTGGCGCGAGGGCGAGCGCGTGATGCTCGGCTACAAGGACCCGCGCGAGCTCGGCCCGATCTATGAGGTCAAGGAGCACGTGGCGGTCCTCGAGCAGATGGCCGGCCTGCTCGAGCAGCTGGTGGGTGAGGCCGCCGGATAGCGGTGCGGGCGTACCGGTCCTCAGGCTCCGCCGGCCAACCACAGATGGGTCGCCGCATCGGCGCGGTGAGGGCGCCACTGCTCGGCGAGCTCCTCGGCCCTGCGGCCATCGACCGGACGCCCGGTCAGGCGTTCGAGGGCCCGTCTGATCCCGAGGTCAGTCGCCGGGAATGCGTCGGGCTCACCCAGACGCAGGGCGATGTACTGAGCGGTCCACTGACCCAGCCCCGGAGTGGCCACGATCGAGGCCAGGAGCTCGGCTGACGAGGCGCTCCCGTCCAGCGCAATCCGCTCCTCGGCCACAGCGCGCGCGAACGCTTTGACTGCGCGGGCGCGGCTCCCGGTCAGGCCGATGCCATCCAGATCCGTCGTCGCGAGCATCGCCGGAGTGGGGAAGAGATGGGTGAGGCCCAGTTGCCTCAGTCCCGGGACGGCGGTGCCGTGTCGCTGCACCAGTCGGCCGATGATCGTGTTCGCACCCACCACGCTCACCTGCTGGCCGATGATCGCTCTGACCCCGCTCTCGAACGGGTCCCAGGTGCCCGGCGGGCGCAGCCCAGGCCGGGCACGCAGCAGCGGGCCGAGGATCGCGCTGTCGCCGAGCAGGCTCGTGGCGGCCGCCACGTCGGCGTCGAGGTTGAAGATGCGCCGTGCGCGCTCAGCCACGTGGATCAGTCCCTCCCAATGCGGTAGGTGCACCGGCAGCAGGAGATCTCCGGAAGCGCCCCGCGAGAGCTCGATGACGCCCGGGTCGCCCTCGATCGCCACGGTTCGTCGATAGGTGCCCGTGTCGACGTGCTCCACGCCCGCAATCGCGCGGGCCTGGAAGTAGCCGAGCATCAGATCCCAGTCGAGCTCGTCCGAGCACGGCAGTCGCAGCGTCAGGCCGCCGTCGGCCACGAGCCGGTCGGCATTCCGGCGCCTCGCCCGCAGCGCGCGCGGAGGCTCGCGAAAGATGTCCATGCAGGCGCGATTGAATTGGCGCACGCTGCCGAACCCGGATGCGAACGCGATCTCGGTGATCGTGAGATCGGTGTCGTCGAGCAGCCGCCGCGCGAAGTGCGCCCGGCGTGACCTTGCCAGCTGGTCGGGGGTGACGCCGAGATGCTCGGCGAACAGCCGTCGCAGGTGGCGCGGTGAGATCCCGAGGCGCGAGCCCAGGTGCTGCTCTGTCTGGCCGTCGAGCGCCCCGTCGAGCACCAGCCGCACAGATCGGCAGACGAGCTCGGGGGCCGAGGCGACCAGGGGCGCCTCGCCGCGGTACGGACGGCAGCGCAGGCACGCCCGGAATCCGGCGGCCTCCGCTGCGGCCGCCGTCGAGAACTCGCGCACGTTGCGAGGATTCGGACGCGCCGCGCACCCGGGCCGGCAGTAGATCCCCGTCGTCAGCACAGCCGAGAAGCCGGTCATCTGCGAGCCATCATGGGGCAGTCGGGCACGCTTTGTCGGACGGATTCGGACAGGGATGCAGGTCTGTCCGGATCGGGCTCGAGCGCGCTACGCCGGCGGCAGCCGCTCGGCTTCGGCGCGAGCCTGCTCTGCGTCGGCGCGCGCCTGCTCGGCACGCTCGGCCTTCTGGGCTGCTTCCTCGCCGGCCTCCGTGGCCGTGCCGCGAGCGTTCTCGGCATCGGCCGCGCGGCGATGGGCCTCCGCCTCGAGCTCCTCGGCCTGCCTGCGAGCCTCGTCGGCTTGCACGCGGCGCTGGTTGATCGCGCTCGCGCCCTCGAAGTCATCTTCCGGGGCCACCTCGATGCCGTAGAGCTCACCGAGGCGGCGGGCGTCCTCACGCCCGAGGCTGTCCTGCCCGCCCACCTCCGAGCTCACGCTGCCGATCTGCTCGGCGGTGTAGGCGAGACGCACGTAGTCACGCCCGACCGAGGCTCCCGCCAGTGGAACCGTGTCGGAGTGCCGGCCCAGCAGCCCGCTCTTGACCGAAGCGAACACCGCCTCGCCGGAGCGCGTCGAGTAGAAGACTTCGTCGAGCTTGCCCAGCCGTTCGCCGTCTGCGTCCAGCACTTCCTGGCCCAGCCAGTCCTCGATCTGCTCGACGCTCAGCATGTCTGTTGGCTACCCCCGATCGTCTTGATTGTACCCTGCTCGCTTCGGACGGCCAGGCACGGAGAGGAGCCTGCAAATGGCTCATGACGCAAGCAGGTCCACGGGCGCAGGCCCGCTCGCCCGCGCACCGTCGGGAGGCCTCGTCGTGGGCGCGATCGCCTCGGTGCAGTTCGGATCCTCGCTCGCGGCCACGCTGTTTGAGAGGCTGGGACCCGCGGGGACCGTGTTCCTGCGCCTGCTCTCCGCCGCGATCGTGCTCGGGCTGCTCTGGCGCCCGGCGCTGCGCGGACGCAGCCGTCAGGAGCTGGCGCTCGCGGGCGTCTTCGGGCTCGTCCTGGCCGCCATGAACCTCACCTTCTATGAGGCGCTCGCGCGGATACCGCTGGGGATCGCCGTGGCGGTGGAGTTCGTCGGGCCGCTCGCCGTGGCGCTTGCGGGCTCACGCCGGCCCGTGGACCTGCTGTGGGTGGCGCTGGCGCTCGCGGGCATCCTCGCCCTGACCCATGTCGGAGGACACGGCCTGGATGGCCTGGGGATCGCCTTCGCGCTCACCGCCGGCTGCCTATGGGGCAGCTACATCGTGCTCAACGCCCGGCTCGGGCGGGCCTTCGAGGGCTCCACGGGGCTGGCGCTTGCGATGGTCCCGGCGGCCGTGGTCGCGTTGCCGTTCGGGATCGTCGCAGGCGGCGCGCATCTGCTCGAGCCGTCCTCGCTTGCGCTCGGTGCGGCGGTCGGGATCCTCTCCTCGGCGATCCCCTACTCCTTCGAGCTCGAGGCGCTCAGGCGCATCGCGCCCCCGACCTTCGGGGTCCTGATGAGCCTCGAGCCCGCCGTCGCCGCGCTCGCCGGCTTCCTGGTGCTGGGTCAGGCGCTCGGTCCTCGCGCCCTGATCGGCATCGCGCTGGTGATGGCCGCCTCGATCGGCGCGTCGCGCAGCGCCTCCACTGCGCCCGTGGCTCTGCAGTAGCGCGCCGGTCATAGCCAGGTAGACATCGCCCCGAAGATGGCGGGCAGGCCCACTAAGGTCCAGGCATGACCTACACCCCATCGCCCGTGATCCTCGAGCGCTACGCCTCGGTCCTCGTCAACTTCGCCCTCGGCGGCGGCCGCGGCGTGCAGCCGGGCGAGGTCGTCCGCGTGGTGGCGCCCGAGAGCGCCAAGGCTCTATACGTCGAGCTCAACAAGGCCGTCTGGCGCGCCGGCGGCCACGTGATCGGCGGCTACCAGCCCGATGACGACGAGGCCTTCAACCTCTCCCGCGACTTCTACGAGCTGGCAAGCGACGCTCAGCTCGACCGCTTCCCCGCCCACTACATGCGCGGGCTCGTCGACGAGATGGACCATCAGGTCTCGGTCATCGCCGAGAGCGATCCCCATGCCCTCGACAAGGTCGACCCGGCAAAGATCATGCGTCGCGGGAAGTCGATGCGCCAGCTGCTCGACTGGCGGGGGGAGAAGGAGAACGCGGGCGCCTTCAGCTGGACGCTGGGCCTCTACGGAACCACCGCCATGGCCCGCGAGGCGGGCATGTCCGAGGAGGAGTACTGGGAGCAGATCGTGCACGCGTGCTTCCTCGACGCCGAGGATCCGCTGGAGCGCTGGCGCGAGGTCGGCCAGCGGCTGGACCGCACGCGCGAGCAGCTCGACGCACTGGAGATCGAGCGTCTGCACGTCGAGGGCGAGGACGCCGACCTGTGGATCGGTCTCGGCGAGCACCGGCGCTGGCTCGGCGGTCGCGGACGGAACATCCCGAGCTTCGAGATCTTCACGAGCCCCGACTGGCGCGCAACCGAGGGCTGGATCTACTGCAACCAGCCGCTGTATCGCTACGGCAACCTCGTCAAGGGCGTTCGTCTCACCTTCGCCGGTGGGCGCGTCACCGAGGCGAGCGCCGAGGAGAATGAGCGCGTCCTGACCGAGATGGTCGCGACCGAGGGCGCTGACCGGATCGGGGAGTTCTCGCTGACCGATCGCCGCCTCTCGCGGATCACGCGCTTCATGGCTCACACGCTCTACGACGAGAACGTCGGCGGTGCCTTCGGCAACACCCATATCGCCGTCGGTCGGGCCTATCAGGACGCCTATGACGGAGACCCGAGCGAGCTGACTCCGGAGCAGTGGGCGGAGCTCGGCTTCAACGACTCGACCGTGCACACGGACGTCGTCTCGACGACCGACCGCACCGTCACCGCCACGCTGCGCGGCGGCGGCGAGCGCGTGATCTACCGCGACGGCGAGTTCCAGCTCGACTAGGAGCGATCCTCGGGTCGCACGTCGAGGCCGAGCGCGGCCGCGATCACCATCGTCTGATCGGGATCCACGATCGTGCCGCGAAGCTCCACCGTCGCGGGATCGAGCGCGGAGATGTCCGATCCGCGCAGGTCGGCGCCGGAGAAGTCGACGCGGTGAAGCGATGCTCCTGAGAGATCGACCTCGTGCAGAAGCGCCCCGGCGCAGCGGGCTCCCGTGAGATCGGCCTCGCGCATGCGCACGCCGCTGAAGCGCGCACGGCGCAGGTCCGCGCCCGGTAGGCCCACGAACGACCAGTCCCCGCCCTCGCACGTGAAGACGCCGAGCTCGCAGCGGTCGAACATGCTCCCCACGAGCTTGCAGTCCACGAAGGTCGCGTCGAAGAACGTGCAGCGCACGAACCTGCAGTTCAGGAACGCCGAGTCGCGGTGCCGGGAGGCATTGAAGCGACACTCTCTGAACGCGCATTCCGAGAACGTCGCCCCCCTGCTCGAGGAGTCGATCATGTCTACTTCGCTGAACGCCACCCGCTCGTGGCTTTGGGCGGCGAGGTCCGCGCCGTACCAGTCGGCGCCCACGATCTCCGTGTCGGTCGCCGGCGTCGGGGCGCCATGAGGGCGCTCAGCCACGCCCAGCCGCCCGTCGGCATCCGAAGCTCTCGCGTTCGCGCTCGATGCTCATCGCTCGGAAGACGCTAGCGCGCCGAATCGCCGGGAAGCCGCGGTGCCGGAGAGGGTGTAGCGTGCGCGATGGTTTCGCAGGAGCGTTTGCGGGCATCTCTCTCCCGTAGCGCGCCACCATGTCCGCACAGGAGGAAACCGATGGGCTTCGACCAGTACCACGAGCCGCCGCAGGAGCTGCCCGAGCAGACGCGCACGTTCGCTCGGTTGTGCGCCTCCCTGACCGAGGAGGCCGAGGCCATCGGCTGGTATCAGCAGCGCCTGGCCGTCGAGCGCGATCCGGAAGCGCGGGCGGTGATGGCAGACGCCGTTGGCGAGGAGTACAAGCACTTCAGCATGGACCTCGAGTTCCTCCTCAGGCGAACGCCCAAGTGGCGGGAGATCGCTCGCGGGGTGCTCTTCCAGGACGGCGACATCGTCGAGCACGGCGAGGCCGCCGAGGCCGCTGCCGGCGATGAGGAGGGTGAGACGAGCGAGCTCGAGCCGCTCGCCGACGGCGGATCGCTGGGGATCGGGAGCCTGAGAGGGGAGGGGCTGTGAGTCACCTGCTGCGCGAGCACGCGCCCATCACGCCGGAGGGCTGGAAGCTCATCGACGAGGAGGCCCGCGAGCGGCTGCTCCCCGGCCTCGCCGCCCGTCGCCTCGTGGATTTCGCCGGTCCGCGCGGCTGGGAGCACTCGGCCACCAACCTCGGCCGCGTCGAGGGCGCCGACGTGAGCGAGTTGCCCGGCGTGGAGGCGAGCCGCCGCGTGGTCCTGCCGCTGTTGGAGCTGCGCTCGCGCTTCTCGGTCACGCGCGAGGAGCTCCGCGCGGGAGACCGTGGCGCCGAGGATGTGGACTTCGAGGATCTCGATGGGGCCGCGCAGCGAATGGTCGAGGCCGAGAACCTCGCCGTGTTCCACTCGTGGCCGAAGGCCGGGGTGGAGGGGATCGCCAAGAGCTCGCCCCACAAGCCGATCGGACGGGGACGGAGCTTCGACGGCTATCCATCCCACGTCGCCCGCGCCGTCGAGCTGCTCCTTCGCAATGGCATCGGCGGTCCCTACGGCATCGCCCTCGGGCGCGAGGACTACACGCGCGTGGTCGAGACCTCCGAGCACGGCGGCTATCCGCTCCTCGACCACGTGCGCAAGATCCTCCAGGGGCCGATCGTGTGGGCTCCTGGCGTCAAAGGCGCGGTCGTGATGAGCATGCGCGGGGGGGACTTCGCCTTCGAATCCGGCCAGGACCTCTCCGTGGGCTATCTCACGCACGACCTCGACACGGTCACGCTCTACCTGGAGCAGTCCTTCAGCTTCCGCGTGCTCACCCCGGAGGCAGCGGTGGCGATCGTCGCCCCCAAATGACCCCAGCGCGGCGCCGCGCCAGCCACTGCTCGGCGAGCCACAGGAGCAAGCCAAGTGCGGCCAGTCCCCCGCCGAGCGCCGCGACCCCACGCCAGCCGCCGGTGTCGTAGATCGCCGAGGCGAGCGCCGAGCAGATGGCCGCCGATGCGAACACGGATGTCATGTACGCGGTCGTCAGGCGACTGCGAGCCGAGGGCACGAGCGAGTAGATGACGCTCTGGTTGGTGATCTGGGCGCCCTGGATGCCGAAGTCCAGGAGCGTGATGCCGATGATCAGCGCGGCCAGCGAGCTCTTCCCGGTTGCGATCAGAGCCCAGGAGATCAGCATTGCGAAGAAGAACACTCCGGTGGAGCGATGGTGGTGCCCGCGATCGGCCATGCGTCCCGCCGCCTGCGCGGCCAGCGCCCCGACGAGGCCCACGAGTCCGAAGAGGCCGATCGTGGCGTCGCCGTAGTGGTAGGGCGATCCGGCCAGCAGGAACGCGATCGTGGTCCACAGGACGCTGAACTGCCCCATGCCGAGCGTGCCGTAGAGCATGCGCATCCGCAGCGTCGGCTGCTCGGCGACGAGGCGCCCAACCGAGCGCAGCAACCCCGGATAGGAGACGTCGGTGGTGGGCCGGACCTCGGGCAGGGCGCCGCGCAGCACCGCCGCGAGCGCCAGCATCAGTCCCGCCGAGAGCGCGAACACGAGCCGCCAGCCTCCGGCCGCGGAGATGATCCCGCTGGCGGTCCGCGCAACCAGGATGCCGACCAGCAGCCCGCTCATGACGTTGCCGACCACCTTGCCGCGTTCCTCCTCGGCGGCGAGCGTGCTCGCCAGCGGCACCAGGATCTGCGCCACGACCGAGGTCACGCCGACCACGACCAGCGCGCCGGCGAGGAGCACGAAGTCGGGGCTCGCCGCCGTGGCCGCCAGTGCGAGCGCGGTGACGAACAGTATTCGCACGATCAGGCGGCGGCGCTCCAACAGGTCGCCGAGCGGGACGAGCAGCACGAGTCCCACCGCATAGCCCACCTGCGAGGCCGTGACGAGCAGGCCGGCGGTGCCGTCGGAGACGGCGAAGTCGTGGGCGATCGTGCTGAGCAGCGGCTGGGCGTAGTAGATGTTCGCCACCGCCGCTCCGCACGCGAACGCCATCAGCGCCACCAGCCGTCTGGGCATGGGCCGGGGGGTCTGGGTGGCGGTCTCGCTGCTGTGCACACAGAGAGGTTAGGAAGGCCCGGCGGCGCCTCCGGGAGCGGGCGCTAAGGTCCAGGCGATGGCTCGCGTGGACATCGACCCGGACGAGCTCGGCGTCTCGGCCTTCTACAAACTGCTCACCGCCGTGGTCGTCCCGCGTCCGATCGCCTGGGTCTCCTCGCGCTCGGCCGACGGGGTGGACAACCTCGCGCCCCACTCGTTCTTCACGGTCGCGGCGATCGACCCTCCCGTCGTCCAGTTCACTTCGGTCGGGCGCAAGGACTCGCTCAACAACGTGCAGGCCACAGGCGAGTTCGTCGTCAACCTCGCTCCACGGTGGATGTTCGAGCAGATCAACGCGTCCGCCACAGCCTTCCCTCCCGATCAGAGCGAGTTCGACGCCGTCGGGATCGAGCGTGAGCCCAGCCTGCGCGTGAGCCCTCCGCGGGTCGCCGGCTCGCCCGTGGCGCTCGAGTGCGTCCTGCACGACACCTCGACCATCGGCGTCTCCACCGTGGTGCTCGGCCGTGTCGTCGCGGCGGCCATCGCCGAGGAGGTGCTCGAGGGAGGCCATCCGGCGATCGAGCGGCTGCAGCCGCTGGCACGTCTCGGCCGCGATCAGTGGAGCGAGATCGGGAGGGTGCGCGAGATCACGCGGATCCCGTATCAGAGCTGGCCCGGCCACTACGCCCTCCCCGAGGAGTAGCTGAAGCGCGGATTGCATGGCGCGCAGGCAGGGAATCCAGCGGATGTGCGCGAACACCGTCTAGACGGATTACCGATTGACCGGACCTCGCGACTAGCCGAGCATTCAGAGGATGCCCCAAACCAGTACGCGGCGCCCGCGCGTTCGCCGCTCCGGGCCCGTCAACGACCCGCTGCCCGTGTACTCGGGAAGGTTCGGCGTCGAGCAGGCCGAGCGCCTGCTCTGGCGCGCCGGGTTCGGTCCCAAACCGGGGCAGGCGGCCGCGCTCGCGAAGAACGGCATGCGCGCGGCTGTGCTGTCGCTGACCCGCCCCGGGCAGCGCACTCTGCAGGGGCCTGCTCCCACGCTCCAGAACGGCCAGCCGATCGCACCGTATGACGTGTGGGGCAACGACGTGCTCTGGTGGCTCGATCGCATGGTGCGCAGCCGCGCCCCCCTGATCGAGCGCATGACGCTGATCTGGCACGACTGGTTTGCGACGAGCAACGAGCTCGTGGACTCTCAGCGGCTGATGATCGCCCAGAACCAGACCCAGCGCTCGCTGTCGCTGTCGAGCTTTCCGCAGATGTTGACCGCGATGACGATCGATCCGGCGATGCTGATCTGGCTCTCGGGCGCCGGCAGCACCAAGGAAGCCCCCAACGAGAACTACGCGCGCGAGATGCAGGAGCTGTTCACGCTCGGGGCCGGCAATGGCTACAGCGAGCGCGACGTGCGCGAACATGCCCGAGCGCTGACCGGCTGGGCCTACAAGTGGGACCCGGCCACAGGACAGCCGCAGGACTTTCACTTCGACGCCACCCAGCACGACGCCGGCGTCAAGACGATCTACGGCCAGCGGGGGCGCTTCGGATGGCGCGACAGCGTGCGCCTCGTCCTCGAACATCCCGACCACCCGCGCCATTTCGTCACGAAGCTGTGGTCCTACCTCTGCCCCGAGCCCCTGTCGAGGCGCGATCTGCGCGCAGCCGAGCGCATGTACGCGGCGACCGGCAAGCAGATCCGCCCGCTCGTGGAGGCGATGCTGATGCATCCTCTCGTGCAGGCCGGGCCGCGCATGGTCAAGCCTCCGATCGTGCAGCTCGCCGGGATGCTGCGCGGCATCGGTCGCTACATCGACACCGACGCCTGGGCCTGGGAGTCGAGCCTGATCGGGCAGACCCCTTTCTACCCGCCCAACGTCGCCGGGTGGGAAGAAGGCCGCTGGCTGAACACGGGAACGTGGCTCGCGCGCTTCAACCTGGCCGCGGGCGTGATCGACGAAAAGCGCGAGCTCAAGACGGCCGCCACGAAGAAGCCGGCGCCGGTCGATCCGCAGGCGCTCACCAGGCAGGCGCTTTCCTTCTGGGGGGATCCAACCGTCAGCCCGGCCACCCGCCGCGCGCTCGCCTCCTACGCGAGGGCGGCGGCTGTGGACGCCGCGAGCGCATCGTGGGAGCGCGAGCAGTACCCGGTCCTCGCCGTCAACGCGTTGCGCGCCCTGGTCGTGGCCACTCCCGACTACCAGACGAGCTGAGATGAGCGCGCCCAACCCCTCACGCTCCTGTGCCTGCCAGGGCTTCAACCGCGCCGAGCTGCTCCGTCATGCCGCCGCCCAGGCGGGGCGGGGGCTGCCGGCGATCGAGCCGGGGATGCCGACGCCGGCCGGTACGGGCCTCTCCAGGCGGGGCTTCCTGCTCGCCTCGGCCGGGCTCGCGCTGTCGGTATACGGCGCCGGGCGCGTGCTCGACCCGTCCACCTTCGAGGAAGGGATCGCTCGCGCCGCCGCCGCTCCCGCACAGCCTGTGCTGGTGAGCGTGTACCTGCAGGGAGGGATCGACTCGATGTCGGTCCTGTATCCGGTGGGCGATCCCCTCTACACCAAGTACCGCCCGGTGCTCGCGCTGCCCGAAGGCGCCGGGCCGGCGTTCACCGAGGACCCGCGCCTGCACTGGCATCCGATGGCCACTCCGCTGGCCCAGCTGCACGCGGAGGGCAAGCTCAGCGTGCTGCCCGCCGTCGGCTACACCGACCCCGACCAGTCGCACTTCACGAGCCGGCACTTCTGGGAGGTCGGCGCCACCCAGGCCGAGCTGCTCACCGGCTGGATGGGCCGCTATCTCGATCTGGTGGGCAGCGCCGACAACCCGCTGCAGGGGCTGTGCCTCGACGAGGCGCTGCAGCCCGCGCTGGCAACCGCGCGCATGCCCGTGGCCACGATCGACACACCCTCCTCCTACTCCTTCTACGCGCGCGGCGTCTGGGGGCCGCCGCAGACGATCATGTATGACTACTTCGACGCCCTCGGGCAGCTCGGTGCTCGCTCGGGCGATCAGGCGATGGCGCAGTCGGGCCAGGCGGCGCTGATGTCGAGCACGCTGCGGCGCCAGCTGCTGCCCTTCCAGCCGAGCTCTGAAGGCGGCGCCCCGGCGCTACCCGCCGGCTACCCCAGCGGCTCGGACCGGTTCCCCGCGCGCATGGCGGGAATCGCACAGATGCTGGGTGCGGGGCTGCCGATGAAATGCGTGAGCATCTCGACCGAATCGGTCTTCGACACCCACGACAGTCAGGTCACCGCTCTCAACACCGGCCTGGACGAGGCGGCCAAGACGCTCTACGCGTTCCAGCGCGATCTCGAGGCGCGGGGGCTCGCCGATCGAGTGCTCACGCTCGTGTGGTCGGAGTTCGGGCGCCGTCCGCAGGAGAACGCCTCGGGCGGCACCGATCACGGCGCGGCGGGCTGCGCGTTCGTGATGGGAACCCGGGCCGCCGGCACGATGATCGGCGAGTGGCCGGGCCTGGCCGGCGGCCTGGACTCGCTGGGCAACGTGCGCGCCACCTCCGACTTCCGCGGTCTTTACTGCTCGCTGCTGGAGCAGTGGCTGGGCCAGGAAGCAGCTCAGATCATCCCCGGCGCCACGGGGCTGCCGCGCGCGCAGGTCGTTCGTTGAGACGGGTGCGCATCGCGATGCTGGGTGGCCTCCTCGCCGCGGCCTATGGGCTCGCGATCGCCGCGAGCGCGCCGGGACGCTCCAACGCGGGCGCGGCTCGGGCGGCCGCCGCCAGCTCGCACCTGCAGGTGATCCAGGTCGAGTACCGCCTGATCCTCTCCCGCGGCGTGGTCAAGGCCGGACCGGTCAGCCTCGAGGCGATCGACCGCGGCATGGATCCGCACGATCTGCGGCTCGTCGCGCTGGGCTCCCGCGGCGAAGTCACGACGCCCGAACTCACGCCCGGAAGGCGCTGGGACGGCGTGGTGCGGATGAAGCCGGGGATCTATCGCCTGTGGTGCTCGCTCCCCGAACACGCGAAGCTCGGCATGCAGGCTACCCTGCGGGTCGTGCGCTAGCGGGAGCGGGGCAGGTGCTGGCGTTCGCCCGCCGGCGAGCTAGTGTTCGTCGACCTGGTAGCGCGTCGGTACCAGCCGTTCGGTGAGCCGCGAGGGCCGCTCGTACTTGCGACTTTGGCGTGGGGGTAGCTTCACCGTCTTGGCCTTGTCGAGATGCTCGTAGGGAACGATCGAGAGCAGGTGGCTGATCAGGTTCAGGCGAGCTGTGCGCTTGTCGTCTGCCTCCACCACGTACCACGGGCTCGACTCGCTGTCCGTGCGCTCGAACATCACGTCCTTGGCCTGTGCGTAGTCCACCCAGCGGGCGCGCGCCTGCAGGTCGATCGGGCTGAACTTCCAGCGCTTGCGGGGATCGGTGAGCCGTTTCTCGAAGCGCCGCTCCTGCTCGCGGTCGCTGACCGAGAGCCAGTACTTCACGAGCATGATCCCGTCGTTCACGAGCGCCTGCTCGAACTCGGGGCAGAAGCGCAGGAACTCCTCGTACTCGGCCTCGGTGCAGAAGCCCATCACTCGCTCCACCCCGGCGCGGTTGTACCAGCTGCGGTCGAACAGCACGATCTCACCGGCGGCCGGCAGGTGGGCGACGTAGCGCTGGAAGTACCACTCGCTCCGCTCGCGCTCGCTCGGCGTGGGGACGGCCACGATCCGGCAGGTGCGCGGGTTCAGGTAGGCGACGATGCGCTTGATGACCCCGTCCTTGCCCGCAGTGTCGCGTCCCTCGAAGACCACGATCAGGCGCCTGCCTTCGGCGACGATCCACTCCTGCATGAGGACCAGCTCGGTCTGCAGGCGCAGCAGCTCCTTCTCGTACTGCTTTTCGCTGATCTCGAGCGGCAACGCCATCCCCGCCATTCTTCCAGGTGGTCGATCTTGGAGGAGGCCGGAAAGTTGTAACGATGGGCCGGTGGAGCGCCAGCTGCAGGAGCCCTCTCACATCGCACCGAGCGAGCTCGAGGTACCGGAGGAGCTCAGCCGCCGACGGCTGCGCTCGCGCCTGCTGTTCGCCCTCGGTCTCCTCGCCGTGGTCGTCGCCCTCGTGGCCCTGTTGCCGGGGCTCGGCACGCTGCGCTCGCGTCTCACGCACGCCCAGCCCGGCTGGCTCGTCCTCGGGGTCGGGCTGAAGCTGCTCTCGGGCCTCGGCTACGTGGTCGTCTTTCGGATGATCTTCTGCAGGCGCATGAGCTGGCGCGTCAGCTACCAGATCGGGATGTCCGAGCTGGGCGCCAACGCGCTCTTCCCGACGGGTGGGGCGGGGGGACTCGCGCTGGGCGCGTGGGCGCTCAAACGGGGCGGAATGGCGGGGCGCGAGATCGCGCGGCGCACCGTCGCCTTCTTCCTGCTCACGAGCGTGCCCAACGTCGTCGGCGTGATCGTCCTCGGCCTTGCCCTCGCCGTGGGTGTGCTCGGCGGTGAGGGCAATCTCCTGCTCACGGCCGCGCCCGCCGCTGTCGCGGCCGGCGCGATCGTCGCCGCGCTGCTGGCCGGCCGCGTGGCGGAGCGCTGGGGGGTGCGCCTGAAGGAGGGCGCCGGGCACGAACCCTCGCGGCGCGTGCGCGCGCTGTGGAAGGGCCTGACCGCGGTCGCCGACGGAGTGCAGGAGGCCGTGACGCTGCTGCGCGAGGGCAACCTGCTGCTGGTGCTCGGCCTCCTCGCCTACCTGGTCTTCGACGTGCTGATCCTGTGGGCCACCTTCCATGCACTCGGCGGGGCGCCGTCGCTGGCGATTCTCTCGCTCGCGTATCTGATCGGCGAGCTCGGCGGCCTGATTCCCGTACCCGGGGGCATCGGCGGCGTCGATGCCGGTCTCGTGGGCACCCTCGCGCTGTATCACGTGTCGCTCACCTCGGCCGCCGGTGCTGTGTTGGCATACCGCGCGATCGCCCTGTGGGTCCCGGCTGTTGTCGGCGGCGCGGCGTTCGTGACGCTGCGCCGAACCCTGCGCAACGAGGCCGAGCAGCTCGCCGTCTGCGTGCCCCAGAGCGAGATGGAGGTCATCGGCCTGGGACGGGTCGTGGTCCGCGCCGAGTCGCACTGAGGACACGGGCGGGTAGTACGGCGTCCACGTGGCATGCTCACAGACCAGATGAGCGATCACGGCCCTACCCCGCTTCCCCTGGCCGGTGCCGCACAGCCGCTCGAGCTGACGGTCGGCTGTCGCTTCGGGGTGGAGTCCGGCCAGCCGGCATCGGCGGTCCTGCAGGTGGCTCCGGTCCAGCAGTACGGCGTGGCGATCGGCGGCGAGCGCTGGGACACGCGCTCTGAGCACCACGGCTACCTCGACCTCTATGGCAACCGCTGCGAGCGATTCCAGCTCGAGGCCGGTGCCTCTCAGATCGACTACGAGGCGCACATCCGGCTCTCGCTTCCCGACGACTGGATCGACCTCGGCGCCGCCGAGACGCCGGTCGGCTCGCTGCCAGACGATGTCCTGGGCTACGTGATGCCTAGTCGCTTCTGCCTTCCCGATGAGCTCGGCCATGAGGCCTGGCAGCGCTTCGGCGCTCTGGCGCCGGGGTGGGGGCGCGTGCAGGTGATCGTCGACTACGTGCACGACCACCTCGAGTTCGTGCCCGGCGCCTCCAACCCCTGGACCACCGCCGCCGACGCCTACCGGGCCGGCCAGGGGGTCTGCCGCGATTTCGCCCACCTGGCCATCACGTTCTGCCGGGCGCTGAACATACCGGCGCGGTATGTGTTCGGCTACATCCCCAACATCGGAGTTCCGGTACCCCCGGAAGCGATGGATTTCGCGGCCTGGTTCGAGGTCTATCTGGACGGCCATTGGCACACCTTCGACGCCCGCAACAACACCCCCCGCGTGGGGCGGGTCGTGGTCGGGCGCGGCCGCGACGCCGTCGACGTGGCGCTGATCACGTCGTTCGGCCCGCTCACGCTCACCGGATTCGAGGTCCGCGCCGAGCCGCGCCACGCGCCTGCGGCCTGAGCGCAAGAGAACCGGGCAAATCTCACTAAAGTCGATAAGCTAAGTTGACTTTTGAGCCACGGCTAACCGAGGAGCACAACGTGAGTGAGCACGCCCGTCCCGAGACCATCGCCCTGCACGGTGGCCAGGAGCCCGACAGCGCCACCAACGCCCGCGCCGTCCCGATCTACCAGACGACCTCCTACGTCTTCAACGACACCCAGCACGCCGCCGACCTGTTCGCCCTGGCCGAGCCGGGCAACATCTACACGCGAATCATGAACCCGACCTGGAGCGTGCTCGAGGAGCGCCTGGCCGCGCTCGAGGGTGGCATCGGTGCGCTCGTGACCGCATCGGGTCAGGCCGCGGTCACCTATTCGGTGCTCAACCTGACACGCGCCGGGGACAACATCATCTCGGTCTCCCAGCTCTACGGCGGCACCTACAACCTGTTCGCGCACACGCTCCCGCAGTACGGGATCGAGGTGCGCTGGGCCGACGCCGACGACCCGGGTGCCGTGGCGCGCCTGGCCGACGAGCGCACGCGGTTGGTGTTCGGAGAGACGATCGGCAACCCCCGGCTGAACGTCCTCGACGTCCCCGCGTGGGCCGAGGCCGCCCACGTCGCGGGCCTGCCGTTCATCCTCGACAACACGGTCCCCACGCCGATCGGCGCGCGCGTGATCGAGCAGGGCGCAGACGTGGCGGTGCACTCGCTGACGAAGTTCATCGGCGGGCACGGCACCTCGATCGGCGGGGCGATCGTCGACAGCGGCAACTTCGACTGGCCCGCCCACGCCGAGCGCTTCCCCGGCCTCACGCAGCCCGATCCCTCCTATCACGGGGTCGTGTGGAGCGACGCATTGGGGCCGGCCGCCTACATCGGACGCGCGCGCACAGTGCTGCTGCGCAACACCGGCGCCGCGCTCTCGCCGTTCAACGCCTTCCTGTTCCTGCAGGGTGTCGAGACGCTGCCGCTGCGCATGGAGCGCCACAACGCCAACGCGCTCGCCGTCGCAGAGCACCTCTCGGAGCACGAGGACGTGGACTGGGTCTACTACCCCGGTCTGGAGTCAAGTCCCTACCGCGAGGTCGCCGACCGCGTACTGCGCGGTGGCTATGGGGCGCTCGTGACGTTCGGCGTGCGCGGCGGCGCCGAGGCGGGCAAGGCCTTCATCGAGAGCCTCGAGCTCTTCAGTCATCTCGCCAACATCGGCGACGCGAAGTCGCTTGCCATCCACAACGCCTCCACGACGCACTCGCAGCTCAACGAGGAGGAGCTCGCGGCGGCGGGCGTCACGCAGGATACGGTGCGCCTGTCGGTCGGCATCGAGCACATCGACGACATCGTCGAGGATCTCGACCAGGCCCTGGCCGCGACGAGATCGCTCGTAGTGGCATGACCGCGGGCGGTCTCGGCCGCGTGGAGACCCGGCGGGTCGTGCTCTTCGCGGAGGACGGCCCGCTCAGGCTCCAGTCGGGGGCGGCGCTCGCGCCCGTGGAGGTGGCCTATGAGAGCTACGGCACGCTCGACGCCGCCGGGGGCAACGCCGTGTTCGTCTGCCACGCGCTCAGCGGCGACGCGCACGCGGCGGGACACCACGGCGACCCCGCGCAGCGCGGATGGTGGGACACGATCATCGGTCCCGGGCGTCCGCTTGACACCGAGCGCTATTTCGTCGTCTGTGCCAACCTGCTCGGCGGCTGCTCGGGCACCACCGGACCGGCGAGCGTCGATCCGCGCACCGGACGCGCCTACGGGCTGCGCTTCCCGCTGTTGAGCGTGCGTGACCTCCTCGCCGTGCATCGCGCGCTGCTGCGCCACCTGGGAATCGCCCGCCTGCACGCCGCCATCGGGGGCTCGCTCGGAGGCATGCAGGTGCTGCAGTGGGCACTCGACCACCCGGAGGAGATCGAGCGGGCAGTGCTCGTCTGCGCGAGCGCGCGCCTGAGCGCTCAGAACATCGCGCTCACGGCCGTGGCCCGTGCGGCGATCATGGGGGATCCGGAGTTCCACGGCGGCGATTATCTCGACGGACCATCGCGTCCCCGGCACGGGCTGTCGGTCGCCCGCAGGCTCGGGCACGTCACCTACCTGTCGGCCGAGTCGATGCGTCGAAAGTTCGACCGCCGTCGCCGTGGCGGGCCTGGAGCCCAGATGACCATGGGAAGCGACTTCGAGGTCGAGCACTATCTCGATCACCAGGGCGAGAGCTTCGTCGAGCGCTTCGACGCGCTGAGTTATCTCTACCTGACGCGGCTGATGGACTACTTCGATCCCTTTGCCGACCCGACGCTCGACCTCGCGCGCGTGAGCACGCGCTTCCTCGCCGTCTCCTTCGACAGCGACTGGCGCTTCGGCAGCGAGCACTCCCGCCATCTGGTGCGCTCGCTGAGCGCCGGCGGTGTCGAGGCGCACCACGTCGAGATCGCCTCGCCCTGGGGACACGACTCGTTCCTGCTCGAGGGCGAGGAGTACCACCGCGTGGTCGCCGAGGCGCTGGGCGCCGAGCAGCCGCAGCGTGTCCGCAGGGCGTTTCCCGCGGATGTGGCCCAACTGGGCTAGCGGGGGCTCAGCCCGGTCATGACCGCCCGGATTGGCTTGCGTCCAAATCGCTCGGGCGACCGCCGACGAGGTCTGCCAGCCGACGGCGCAGCCTCGCGCCCCGGCGGGTCGGGTCATCGAAGCGCCTCTCGGCGGTCGTGAGGCGCCGGCTCCCGGCCGGATAGCGCCGGCGGGCCCACGGCGAGCTGGGATGGGCGATGCGGATGGCGCCGAGCAGTCCCACGGGCAGGATGAACAGGCCGACGGTCCCCAGCAGGATGCGTCCCTTGAGGAAGGCTGTGACCGCCACGAGCAGCGATATGCCGATCGCTGCGCTCACCGTGATGGCGGAAGCGGGAGCGTCGAGGTCGAACGGCTGCACTCCGATCACCACGAGCGAGCCAACCACGCTCACGATCGTCACGGCCTCGAGCGAGGAGCGTCCCTGCTCGCTCCAGTAGACGTCTTCGAGGCGCGTCCACAGAGCGAACTCGTCGAGGGTCAGACCCGCCCCGACTCCGAAGATGGCCGCGTCGATGCCTCCCCACGGCTCGTGCAGATGCAGGCCGATTCCGGCAAAGCCGCTTCCCAGCATCAGGAAGATGCCCCACACGAAATGGTGCAGATGCACGCCGTCGCCGGTTTCGACACCGCCCGGCCACCAGGTGAAGGCCCTGGTCATCCGAGCGCTGGTGCGGATCAGGAAGAAGGAGATCAGCAACGCGATGAGACAGACGAAGGCATGCTGGCGATGGTCGTCGGCGACCACCAGGTCGTAGATATGGCCTATCGGGAACAGGCTCGCGAGAACGCTCATCGTCGCTCGGAGTATCGCCTGCCCAGCCGCTGGATCGGGGATTTTACGATGTGGAATCCCGTTTTGGGAACGAGGCGTCGTCGTCGCGGGTTCGCGGGAACATCCCCTCTCTCGATCAAAACTCCCAAATCCTCGGCAAATCCCCATATCATTCGCTGCGGCGGAATCGAGGCGCAAGCCCGCCGCCGTCTGCCGCCGCGGTTTGGCGGGGCCTGGTCGAGACAACGGAGTTTGGAGCGGCATCTCTCAATGACGGTTGGAAGACAAGTTGCGCGAGCGCTCACGGCGGCGTGCCTCACCCTGGGGCTGCTCTTGGGCGCCGTGCAGGCGCCGGCGATGGCAGCGCCGCCGTCCCTGACGATCACCCAGCCCTCGGCGAACGGCTCGACCCGTGACGCCACCACGGTGTTTGCCGGGACGACGAGCGACACCGTGGATTCGGTCACGCTTGCGATCTACGCAGGCACTGACACTCAGGTCCCGCCCGTGCAGACTTCGCTCGCGATCGTGCCCGTAGGAGAATCCTGGGAAACGAGCGCCGCATCGAGCCTCTCCGACGGTCAGTACACGGCAGTCGTGGAACAGACCAACGGCGCGGAAACGGGCAGCAGCTCCGTCGCGTTCACCGTCGATACGACCAAGCCCGTCGTATCGCTCGATCTCGTGACATCGCCCACCATCGAATCCTCGCCTACGCTGACTGGATCGGCGGGCGAGCTCCCCGGCGACAGCTCGAACGTCGCCGTGACGATCTACGACGGCGGCTCGGTCGGGGGCACGGTCGCACGATCTGCGACCGTGGAAGTGAGCGGATCGCGATGGCAGTACAAGCCGGAAGCGCTTGTCGACGGCACCTACACAGCACAGGCGGTGCAGCAGGATGCAGCCGGAAACGTCGGCGAAAGCGTGCTGCCGGTCACCTTCACCGTGGACACACCAGCGCCCGTGGTGTCGCTCAACTCGCTCCCTGCTTGGACGAAGAGCTCGACGCCGACGCTGACCGGAGGGGCCGGCTCGCTGGCGGGCGATCGGGCGACGGTCCACGTGACCGTGTACGACGGCAGCTCCGTCGGGGGAGCGGTCGCTGAATCGAGCACGGTGGCAGTGAGCGCCTCGAAATGGTCCGACACCGTGGCAACGCTCACCGACGGCACCTACACGGCGCAGGTCTCCCAGGAAGATGAAGCAGGCAACGTCGGCACCAGCACGGCGGTCACGTTCACCGTGGACACGGTCGCGCCGGTTGTATCGATCAACGCCGTGACCCCCCCGACGAGGAACTCGACGCCCACGTTCACGGGCGTCGCGGGTGTGCTCGCGGGCGACAAGGCGAGCGTTGTGGTGACGATTCACGAAGGGAGCTCCGTCGCGGGCACCGTGGTGGAAACGAAAGCAGTCTCTCCGAGCGGTTCCAGCTGGTCCGATACGCCGCCCGGCCTCGTCGACGGCACCTACACAGCGCAGGTCACCCAGGAAGACCAAGCTGGGAATGTAGGCAAGAGCGCGCCGGTCACGTTCACCGTGGACACCAAGGCTCCAGTGGTCTCGATCGTCGCCCCCGCTTCGCGCATCAAGGAATCGACCCCCACTCTGACCGGCAAATTGGGCACGCTCTCCGGCGATGACCCGAGCGTGCTGATCACGATCCACGAAGGCGGTTCCGTCAGCGACCCCGTGCTCGGTTCGCCCTCAGCTGCGCTGGTGAACGGCTCGAGTTGGACCTACACCGCGCCGACCCTCGCCGACGGGACGTACACGGTCCAGGCCTCCCAGGAAGACGAAGCGGGCAATCTCGGCAAGAGCGTGGCGGTCACGTTCACCGTGGACACGGTGGCTCCGGTCGTCTCGATCGAACCTCTCGCCTCTCCCACGAAAGACTCGACGCCCACGCTGACCGGTGCCGCGGGCGTCCTCGCCGGCGACATAGCGAGCGTCACGGTGACGATCTACGCGGTTGAAAGCTCTGGAGATGTTCTCCTGGAATCGAAAGCCATCAATGTGAGCGGTTCGACGTGGTCATATACGACCCCCTCCCTGGGAGATCGCACGTACAAGGTCGATGTCTCGCAGGAAGACGAAGCCGGCAACCGGCGAGAAGCTGGCCCGATCACGTTCACGGTCGACACGCACGCGCCAGCTGTCTCGATCAACGGAGTGCAGACACCGTCGAACGACCCTACCCCGACCTTGAGTGGAGCCGCAGGCGTGTTGCCAGCTGACGATCCTGAAGTCAAGCTGACGATACGCAAGGGCGAATCGGTGGTAAGTCCCGAAGTTGAATCCGCGACCATTCCGGTGAGCAACGGCTCATGGTCCTTCACGACCAAACACCTTTCCGATGGGGCCTACACAGCGCAAGTTACACAGGAGAACGGCGCTGAAGGTGTCGGTGTGCGCGCCGTTGTGTTCGTGATCGACACGACCGCGCCCAAACTCACACTGACCTCGCCGTCGAACGATGCGGTGGTGGAATCCTCACGGCCCACATTCGGCGGACAGGCAGGTAACGAAAGTGGCGACAGTACCGTGGTGAAGCTCAGCATCTACACGGGAACCTCCACCGCAGGGTCTCCCATCCAGACATTCGAAGCGTCTCGAAGCGGGACCGAGTGGACGAGTGGCTCGGCCGGTCCTGCGCTGGCCAACGGCATCTATACGGTCTTGGCCGAGCAGGTCGACGACGCGGGCAACGCCACCACGGGCACGGCCACCTTCGCGGTCGCGGTGCCCTCAACGCCACCGCCCGCGCCGTCCCCGCCTCCTGTCGCCTCCTTCCAGTGGTTCCCGGCCTCGCCGCACGTGGGCGAAGCCGTGTCGCTCGTGTCCACCTCGAGCGACGCCGGCAGCCCGATCACCACCTACGCCTGGTCGCTCCTGCCCGGGGGGGCGCTGGTCGCGGGGCAGCACGTGCTGAGCACGTCCTTCGCGACGGCGGGGTCGCACGTGGTGCGACTGCGGGTGACCGACGCAAGCGGCCTCTCGAGCGAAGTCTCGGAGACGATCACCGTCGCCTCGCAGCCGATCACCCTGATGCAGCCCTTCCCGGTGGTGCGGATCGCCGGCTCGGCCAAGTCCTCTGGGGTCAGGATCGCGCTGTTCACGGTGCTGGCGCCGGTGGGAGCGAGGGTCAGCGTTACCTGCCACGGCCATGGCTGTCCGCCGAAGACCCAGAGCCTGGTGGTGGCCGCAAAGAACAAGGCCAAGGGGGGGACCGTGCTGGTCTCCTTCGGACGCTTCGAGCGCTGGCTGCGGGCCGGAGCCGTCCTCGAAGTGAGGATCTTCAAAGCCGGGCAGATCGGCAAGTACACGCGCTTCACCGTGCGTCGCGGCAAGCTCCCGGCACGCGTGGATACCTGTCTGAGCTCGTCGGGAACCAAGCCGATGACGTGCCCCAGCTCATGAGCACGGTGCGAGCAGCGCGACGTTGGATCCATCTGCGGAGCCTCCGCTCGGACATCGATCGCCGTGGCGTGATCGTCCTCGCCTGCACCTCTGCCGCGCTGTTCGCCGGGTTCTTCGCCCTCGGGCGTGCCGCCACGCCTGGCGCCGCACCAAGCGAACAGAGCTCGACCAGCATCGTCGCAGAATCAGCGGGCGTGGCGATCCCGGCCAGTCTCGGTAGCGCTCCCCCGATCGGCCTGGAATCCGTCGCGCCGGCGCGTGTGCCCATACGCGTGGCCGTCACGGGTCCGCCCGCTCCCGCCGTCAGCTCGGCCGTGACCGCCGCTGCGCCTGTGCAGGCGAGCGTGCCGACGGCTCCGTCCGGCGCTGTCACCGAAGGGAGCGCCCCCACCGTCGTGGCATCGCCCCCGAGGACCCCCGCTCCCGCGCCGGCGCCGGCGCCGGCGCCGGCAGCCAAGCCGGCCCCCTCCAAAGCCGCGGCCCCGTCCGCCCCCAAGGGCGGCTCGGGTGGCGCCGGTGGGAGTGAAAAGTCCCAGCATGGCGGGGGCACCTCGTTCGACAGCTCCGGTTGAGCTGTGTACCCGTCGTCTTCACGAAACCTGATCATCGTGGGGGTGCCGCTCCTGATCGCGATGGCGATCCTGGGGTACCTCGCCGGCTCTCACCGCGCCACCACGAGCACTGGTGCCGCCTTCGGCCGGCGAACACGCGTCGTCTCGGTCGCGAACGTGCTGCTCGAATACCCCGCCGACTGGAGCAGGACGGCTGGCGCCGCTGCGATCCCCGGGCTCGCGATCGCCGAACCGGTCCTGCTCGCGCCGACCGGCCGGGCCGGCAGTGCGGGACTGATCGCCGGACAGCTTCCCTCCGGGGAACCGGGCCCGCTTCCGGCCGGCTTCCTGTCACTCATACACGGAGTTCCCCACACTGAAGTACTGAGCTTCGTGGGCGGCCAGGCATACGGCTACAGCCGGATGAGCGTCGCGGGCTACGCCAGAACGCTCGAGCTGTTCGTGATTCCCAACCGCAACAGCGCCGGCCCCACGGTGCTTGCCTGCTACGCAACCCCGACGGCGGCCGCCTACCTGAAGCAGTGCGCACAGATCGTGGCCCAGTTCTCGCTGTTGGGCCAATCGGAGTATGACCTGGCGCCGGATGCCGGCTATACCCAGGCGCTGAGCGCGGCGATCGGTGCGCTCGAGCGCGAACGTCTGGCGCTCAGGGGGGAGATGGCCCACGCCGCCTCGCTCGCAGCCGTGAGCTCGCTGGCCGCGAGCCTCGCCGGTAGCTTCTCGGCCGCTGCCGCAGCTCTCGGTCGCCTCGAACCGCCGGTGGCGGCCAGCGCCGCCGCAACCGCGCTGGCGACCGCGCTGCTGAAGGCGCATGAAGCCTACGGTGCGCTCGCGAGTGACGCCAGGACAGGAGGCGTTCGGGAACATCGCAAAGCGATGAGCCGCGTGGACGCCGCCGAGACTGGCGTGGACGGCGCCCTCGAGAGCTTCGCGCTGCTCGGCTACAGGCGAGGCTAGACGGCAGGCCCCGAGCGTTATCGTGCATGGGGTGTCGCATTCCGCGCTTTCGCTGATCGAGTTCCCTGCCGACGATCCCGAGCGTGCGCTGCGCTTCTGGAGCGGCGTTCTCGGCGTGGAGCTGCAGGCGCGCGAGGCTGCTGACGGCGAAGGCTGGCAGACGCCCGCCGGGTCGCCGGCCCTCGGTGTGCATCAGCGCGGTCGCGGTCCGGGCGACTCCTTCTCGCTGCCCTACTTCGCGGTGGCGGACATTCAGGCGACGCTCGAGCAGGTCACAGCGCTGGGAGGCACCGTTGTGCATCCCGGCGAGCGTTGGGCGATCTGCAAGGACAGCGAGGGCAGCCCGTTCGCGCTGAGTAGCGAGACGCCTTCAGGCTGAGCCGTTGACGCCCTCCGCCGCGGTGGCCGCCGTGGGCGCGGGAGGCGGCGTCGGGTACGCGCTCACGCGCCGCCAGCCCTGCGTTAGCATCGTCGTGCGGTGCCATCTCTCGATGATCTCACGATCGCGACGGCTGCCGCCGAGGACGTGGCGGACCTGCTGGGGCTGATGCGCGCCTACTGTGACTTCTACGACACGGCGCCCGGCGATGAGCAGCTGCTCGCGCTCTCCCGCTCGCTGCTGGCCGACCCCGATCTGGAGGGGATGCAGCTGATCGCGCGCGACGAGCGCGGCGAGGCGGTGGGCTTCGCCACGATCTTCTGGAGCTGGGACACGACCGAGGCGGCCCGGATCGGGATCATGAACGACCTCTATGTCATCCCTGCCGCGCGCGGCTCGGGCCTGGCGCGGCGCCTGATCGAGGAATGCCTGCAGCGCTGTGGCGACCGCAAAGCGGTCAGGCTCGAATGGCAGACGGCGCCCGACAATCGCCGCGCCCAAGCCGTCTATGACCGCGTCGGCGGGGTGCGCGAGCCGTGGCTCGTCTACACCCTGCCCGCGGCGCGCGCGTGAGGCGCCTGGGCGTCCTCGCCTGGAACCTGTTCACGGCCGCTCGCTGGCGCCCGAGAGCGGGCGCCACGATGGCATCGCAAGCCAGTCGAAGGACACAAGACGGCAAAGCTGGCGCCTGTATCCTGCAGCCAATGGTGGGGAGGAGGTCTCGGCGGAGGGCCCGTGCAGGCTTGGCGTGGGCCGCGCTCGGCCTGATGTGCGGCGCGCTCAGCTCGGGCGTGTCGCTCGCCACGGCCGCCACGCAGCCGGTCGAGCTGGCGGCGCCGTATGAGTACCTGGGCTGGGGGAACCCGCAGCCGCCGGCCGCGGTGCTGGCCAGCACGGGGATCAAGGACCTGACGCTGGCCTTCATCCTCTCCCACGGCGCGTGCAACCCGACATGGGATGGCACGCGGCCGCTGCTGGGCGGATCCGACCAGGCGGCGATCGAAAGCATCCGCGCGGCGGGCGGGGACGTGGTCGTCTCCTTCGGCGGCTGGAGCGGAAAGAAGCTCGGCAACTCGTGCAAGAGCGTCTCGGCGTTGGCGGGGGCCTACCAGAAGGTGATCGACGCCTACTCGCTGAGGGCGATCGACGTCGACATCGAGCACGGCGAGCTCACCAGCAAGAAGGTCCGCAAACGGGTCGTGGAAGCGCTCGCGAGCGTGCAACGGGCCAACCCGGGACTGGAGATCTCGATCACGTTCGGGACCGAAGAATCCGGCCCGGACAGGGACGGCAGGAGCCTGATAGCGGACGCCGCCGCGATCGGCTTTCAGCCCACGGTCTGGACGCTGATGCCGTTCGACTTCGGTCCCGCGCTCACGGACATGGGCCACGCGTCCGCCAGGGCCGTGGAAGGGCTCGTGCAGGACCTCGTCTCCGCCTATCCGATCTCGGCGGCCACGGCCTACGAGCACGCTGGCATCTCGTCGATGAACGGCGAAACCGATGAAGCCTCGGAGACGGTGAGCCTCGAAGACTTCGACACGATGCTGTCCTTCGCCCAGCTGCGCCACCTCGGGCGCCTCGCCTTCTGGTCGCTCAACCGCGACCGTCCCTGCGCGCCCGGGGAAGGCAGCTCGGACTCCTGCAGCGGGATCGCCCAGCAGCCCTACGCGTTCACCGAAGTGATCGCCCGCTACCACGGCTGAGGCGCGCCTCAGGCGCGCGCGCTCGTCTGTGGGTCCAGGCGCGACATGGTCACGGCGGCCTCGAGCTGGGAGGTGGCGCCGCCCATGTAGAGCCCCTTGACCGGAGGCACGTCGGAGTAGAAGCGGCCATGACCGATCTTCACGTGCGCCTCGCCGGCGAGTCCGCGGTTGGTGGGGTCGGCGCTCACCCAAACGGGCTCTCCACGGCCGTCGCTGCAAGGCAGCAGCGCCTCGAGCCAGGCGTGGGTGTCGAGCTCCATCGAGTCGGCGCCCTCGTCGTGGGGGGCGGCCCACAGGTAGCCGGAGACGTAGCGCGCGGCGATTCCGCGGCGGCGCAGGAGCACGAGGGAGAGGTGCACGAAGTCCTGGCAGACGCCCGCGCCCATGTCGAGCAGGTCGCTCACGGTCGAGCCCACGTAGGTCGCCCCGGGCCGGTACTCGAAGCGGTCGGGAATCAGCTCGCACAGCGTTTCGAGGGTCTCCAGCGGGCACTCTGCCTCGAGCGCTTCGTGCAGGCTCTCGAGGCCGGCGATCGAGGGCTGGTCCTGCCAGGGCAGGGCGAACTCGCCGGCGGCGTCGACGTAGGCGGGGGAGAGCAGACCGTCCCAGGAGCCCTCGGGCGGATCGGGCGGCGCCGAGGTGACGACCCGCGCGCGAACGTCGATGGTGAGCTGCTCGTGGCTGGTGGGGATGCCGAACTCGATCACCTCGGTGCCGAAGTAGTCGAGGTGGCGGCTGACGCGCGCCTCGGGCTCGATGCGGGTGTGGAACTCGTCGCAGCGCTGCGTGGAGGTCGTGGCGGGGCGCACCCGCAGGGCGTTCAGGTTGTCGGTGACCGGTGCGTCGTAGTGATAATCGGTGAGGAATCGGATCGCGAAGTGCACGGGTGGCTCACCTCCTCAGGCCGGCCGACGCGGCGCCGGCGAAGTATCGCTCGGCCACGTCCTGGTCGATGCGCGCGAGCTCCTGCTGGGTCTGTTTGCAGATGTCGGTCAACTCGGCTCCGTCGGGCAGGGCGCGGCGCTGGAAGTCTAGGTCGGCGGCCAGTCGGCTGACGCGCAGCACGGGCTTGGAGTTGCGCGGGCCGGCGTCAGCCATCGTGAAGACGTCGTTGAGCGAGTCCACGCAGGCGGCCACGCTGTCGGGGTAGGCGCGCTCGAACAGCAGGAAGCGCGCGACCGGATGGGCGTTGGGGGGCGCGGTGACCGCACGTAGGTAGGCGTGAAAGCCGCCCACGGCCTGGAGCAGGATCAGGGCCTGGCCGTCGGCCGGTGCGCTGTCCCCGGGCGGCATCGCGATCCGCAGCATCCGCAGGACCATGTCTGAGATCTCGATCAGCCCACCGGCGTCGAGAAAGCACTTGGCCTCGTCGCGCAGCATCGTGCGGTTGGACACCCCCCAGATCAGGGCGGTGCGCTCCTTGACGTATTGCGAGGCCAGGTAGGGGCCGGCGGGCGCGGTCCATCCCGGCTGCCCGCCGCCACGCAGGCCCAGGGCAGTGGTGTTGATCGCCTCCCACATCTCGGCGCTGATCACGTCGCGCACGGTGCGCGCGCCCTCGCGCGCGCGCTCGATCGAGGCGAGCATCGAGCCAGGGCGCTCGGCGTCGAGCGTGAGCTGCCCGAGCGCCTGGCTCGAGTGCTGGCTTTCGTCGACGTCGCCGAACATCGCCAGCAGTCCGCCCGAGCCGAAGCTGACGCCGGGCGCGGCGTCGGAGGTGCCCTGCAGCTCGGCCTGGAAGACGGCCTCCACGGCGCGGGCGGTGAACTCGGCGCGCGCCAGGTTGCGCCCCAGCCAGTAGAGCTCGTGCGCGATCCGCGCGAGCATCAGAGGGTCTTCCTGCGCTGCGGGCCCTGCGGAGACGGCGGATGCAATTGCTGTTGTTGCTGCTGCTGCCCGGTCCAGGCGCCGTAGCGCAGGTCGGGGAGCGCCGGGGGCTGGGTGTCGGCGATCGGCGGGCCGGCGCGGTCGGCGTCATCGCCGTCCTCGAGCACCCACGTGTCCTTGGAGCCGCCGCCGCGCGAGGAGTTGACGATCAGCGAGCCGTCATCGAGGGCGACGCGCGTGAGGCCTCCGGGCACGATGTCGATGCGCTCGCCGAAGACGGCGAACGGGCGCAGGTCGACGTGACGCGGCGCGAGCACGCCGTCGGTGCCGACGGTGGGCACGGTGGACAGGCGCACGACGTCCTGTGCGATCCAGCGTTCGGGGTGGGCGCTGATGACGTCTCGCATGCGCGCGATCTCAGCCTCCTCGGCATGCGGGCCGATCATCACACCGCGCCCGCCGGACTCGCCGGTGGGCTTGATCACGAGCTGGTCGAGGCGCCCGAGTACGTGCTCGAGCACCTCGGGGTCGGACAGTAGATAGGTCTTGACGTTTTCGAGGATCGGCTCCTCGCCCAGGTAGAAGCGGATCATGTCGGGGACGAAGCAGTAGATCGCCTTGTCGTCGGCCACGCCCGTACCGAACGCGTTGGCGATCGCCACGCTGCCGGCGCGGTAGGCGCGCACCAGCCCGGGCACGCCGAGCAGCGAGTCGGAGCGGAACTCGAGCGGGTCGACGAAGTCGTCGTCGAGGCGGCGATAGACGGCGTGGGCGCGCTCGAGGCCGCGCGTGGTGCGCATGTAGAGGACGTCGTCGCGGACGACGAGGTCGGATGCCTCGACCAGCTCGACGCCCATCTGGCGGGCGAGGAAGGCGTGCTCGAAGTAGGCCGGGTTGGCCGGGCCGGGGGTCCACACCACGACCGTGGCCTCGCTCTCGGCCGACGGCGCCACCGAGCGCAGCGCGCGCAGCAGCAGCTGCGGGTAGTGGTCGACGGGGCGCACGCGGTAGGAGGCGAACAGCTCGGGCACGAGGCGTGCCATCGCGGCGCGGTTCTCAAGGACGTAGGAGATGCCGGAGGGAATGCGCACGTTGTCCTCGATCACCTTCCAGGTGCCGTCGCTGTGGCGAACGAGGTCGCAGCCGGCCACATGCGTGTAGACGCCCCCGGGCGGGCGGATGCCGTGGACGGCGCGGGCGAAGTGCGAGCAGGAGACGACCAGCCGCCACGGCACGAGGCCCTCGCGCACGATCTCGCGGGCGTGGTAGACGTCGTCGACGAAGTGGTTGAGCGCGCGGATGCGCTGGGCCAGGCCGCGCTTGATGTCGCGCCATTCCTGGCCGCTGAGCACGCGTGGCACGAGGTCGAGCGGAAATGGCCGTTCGTGCGTCGCGCCGCCGCCGCCGCTGGTCTCGAAGGTGATGCCCTGCTGCATGAAGATCGCGTCGCGCCGACGGCCCGCCTCGATCAGCCCGGCCGGACCAAGTCGCCTGAGCTCCTCCACGAGCGCCCTGGCGGTTGGGCGCGGCGTGCCGTCGAGCTCGAACAGCTCGTCGAGGAAGGGCGCCTGCGGGCGGTAGGAGTCGATCGCCTCCTCCTCCCCGCGGGCGTCAAGGGCCGGTGTGGGTGCCCTCGAGCTCACCCGGGGATTCTCCCGCGCTGGGTGCGCTTTCACCTTCGACGAATGGAGAAACTCCGGGGGTCCGCGATGCTCACCTGTCACAGCTGCCCGTCGGGCCAGCGGCCGTGCTGGTCGAAGTACTCGCGGGCCGCGTCCTCGCGGTCGCGGTCGCGCTCGCCGGCGGCGCCGATGCGGAACAGCCAGTTGATGAGGTAGATGCCCAGGCCGGCGCTCAGGATGCTGGCGCCGCCCTCGAGGTCGGTTTCGCTGCCCATGGCCATGATCACGAGCCCCGCGAGCGAGACGACGCCGGGGAGCACGTAGCGGATCACGACCAGCACCGAGCGGCGTGTTTCCTGCTGCGAAGAGCGATCTTGCATACGATCAGCTTATGCCTGCGCGGATGCGCTCACCAGCGGAAGATGTACGTTGAGCTGCGATGGGCGCCCCGACGATCGATGAGCTGACACTCGCGGAGGAGCCCGCCGCCTGGGAGGCGCTCGGCTTTGCGCTCGACGGCGAGAGCTGCCTGCTGGGCGGGGTGCGCATCCGCTTCACGGGGTCCGGGTCCGGCCGCGGGATCGTGGGCTGGTCGCTGCGCGACGTTCGCAGCACCGAGCTCGACGGGCTGCCGACCACCGCCTCCGAGAGCCCGCCCCCTGCAGAGGGCAAGGAGGCCGGCACCCATCCAAACGGCGCGCGCGCGATCGATCACGTGGTGGCGATGACACCCTTCTTCGAGCGCAGCGTGGAGACGCTGAAGGCCGCTGGGCTCGACCTCCGGCGCGTGCGCGAGCAGCCGACCCCGGCGGGCGCGCCGCGGCAGGCGTTCTTCAGGCTCGGCCGGGAGATCCTCGAGCTGGTGCAGGAGCCCGCGGAGATCGTGGCGCGCGCGGGCGGCCCGCATCGCCCGGCGCGCTTCTGGGGTCTTGCGCTGCTCGTGGAGGATCTCGATGTGACGGTGCGCTCGCTCGGGGACAGCGCCGGCGAGATCCGTACGGCCGTCCAGCCGGGCCGGCGGATAGCGACGGTGCGCCGCTCGGCCGGCCTGACGGTTCCGCTTGCGTTGATGAGCCCGGACGAGCGGGCGCAGGCGGAGCGATGAGCGAGCAGCGCTGGAACGACGTGGACGCCTATGTCGAGGATCTGCTGATCGGCCCGGACGAGGCCCTGGCCGCGGCGCTGCGCGCGAGCGCCGCGGCGGGTCTGCCGCCGATCGCCGTGACCCCCGCTCAGGGCAAGCTGCTCTACCTGCTCGCACGCATCCACCACGCGAGCAGGATCCTGGAGCTGGGGACGCTCGGCGGCTACAGCTCGATCTGGCTGGCACGGGCACTGCCCCCTGGGGGGCGTCTGATCACGATCGAGCTCTATGCGCGCTATGCGGAGGTGGCGAGCGCGAGCATCGAGCATGCGGGCCTCTCGGCAATGGTGGAGGTGCGGGTGGGGCCGGCGCTCGAGTCCCTCGAGCAGCTCATCGCCGAGGGCGGCGAGTCGTTTGACCTGGTGTTCATCGACGCGGACAAGGAGCGCACGCCCGAGTACTTCGAGCAGGCGCTACAGCTCACGCGCCCGGGCGGGGCGATCGTGGTGGACAACGTGGTGCGCGATGGCGCACTGGTCGATCCCGACAGCGGCGACCCGGGGGTGGAGGGGATGCGCCGCTTCCACCAGGCGCTTGCGCGCGAGTCGCACGTGAGCGCGACGACGATCCAGACGGTCGGAGCCAAGGGCTATGACGGCTTCACGCTCGCGCTGATCGATCCCGTCCAGGAGTGACGCGTCCCGGGCCGCGGATCGCCACGCCGAGCCTGTAGTCTCGCGTCCATGGCTGGGGAGCTGAAGCTCGGTCTGAACACCGGCTACTGGGCGGGCGGCCCGCCCCCCGGTGCGGCCGAGGCGGTGGCCGAGGCGGAGCGGCTGGGCTTCGACTCGATCTGGACGGCCGAGGCATACGGCTCGGACTGCCTGACGCCGCTGGCCTGGTGGGGCGCGTCGACGGAGCGGGTGAAGCTGGGCACGGCGATCGTGCAGATGTCGGCTCGCCAGCCGACGGCGACGGCGATGGCGGCGATGACGCTCGATCACCTCTCCGGCGGCAGGTTCATCCTCGGCCTGGGCGTCTCGGGACCGCAGGTGGTGGAGGGCTGGTATGGCATGCCGTTCGCCAAGCCGCTGGCGCGGACCCGCGAGTACATCGCGATCCTGCGCGAGGTGTGGGCGCGCAGGGGTCCGCTGCAGGCCCCGGGGCCGCACTACCGGCTGCCGCTGCCCGACGGGACCGGCCTGGGCAAGCCGCTGAAGTCCTCGATCCATCCGCTGCGCGAGGACATCCCGATCTACCTCGGCGCGGAGGGCCCGAAGAACATCGCGCTGTGCGCGGAGCTGTGCGACGGCTGGCTTGCGCTGTTCTTCTCGCCGTCCAGCGAGGGCCTGTACACCCCGTCGCTGCAGGAGGGCTTCGCCCGTCCCGGCGCGCGGCGCGGCCCTGAGGACTTCGAGGTGGCGGCGACGGTTCCCTTCATCATCTCGGATGACATCGATGCGGCGGCTGATGCGCTGCGCCCCTTCTATGCCCTGTACTTCGGCGGGATGGGCGCGAAAGGGACGAACTTCCACGCCAATGTGCCGATCCACATGGGCTATGAGGCGGAGGTCGATGAGATAGCCGAGCTCTACCTCTCGGGGCACAAGGAGGAGGCGGCGGCGAAGGTGCCGCGGCGCCTGATCGAGGAATTGGCGTTGATCGGCCCGCGCGAGAAGATCCGCGAGGACCTGGAGCGCTGGCGCGAGTCGATCGTGACGACGCTGTTGATCTCGGGCGACGCTGCGACGTTGCGCACGGCCGCCGAGCTCGTCCTCGGCTGAGCGCCAGGGACGGGAAAGCCCTGCTCACAGGGGGTCTTTGACGAGTTCGCGAAGGATCGAGCCGTCCATTCGTCGAGGCGATTGAGAAGTGATTCCGACTGTGGTAGCGCCAGCCGATATGCCATCCCATGGCTGAAGTATTCGCCCACACGGTCGCCCGTCCCACGTGGCATTCAGACGATGAGCGCGATCATGGGCCACGCGCGATCGTGGACCCCGATGCGGGCCCGCGCTCGTGGCTGATCGACGGCGGCATGGACCGCGAGCGGATGCTCGACATGGATCGCTTGGTGGCGCCGGTGCGCCAGAAGTCCTTCGTGGTGATCGCGGCGGCGCTGCTGGTCTGCGGACCGTGGGTGGGGTGGTGGACGATCATCCCGCTGGCGGTGGCCGGCGTGCTCTTCAGGCTGGCCGACGGGGCGATGGAGCGCGTGAGCCACCCGGAGTACCTGCTGTTTGCCGCATGGGCGGCCTCGCAGCTGATGATCGAGGTGAGCGTGGCGCTGACCGGCGGGCCGAACTCGCCCGCGATGGCCTGGTTTGCGATCCCGATCGTGACCCTCAGCGCGCGTTTTCCGGCGCGCGGCGTCTTGCTGGGGCTTGGGGTCACGGTCGTGATGATCGTGGCGGTGGCCTTCGGCGTGAACGCCCATGCGGTGCTCGCACACCCGCCGCTGTTGATCATGCCGCTGGCGTTGACGGTGGCGGTGGCGATCCTCTCCACGGCGCTCATGCAGTCGGATGTGAGGCACCGCAGCGAGGCGGTGATCGACCAGCTGACGGGCATGCTCAACCGCAACTCGCTGGCGGACCGCACGGTGGAGCTCGCCCACCAGTCCGAGCGCACGGGGCAGCCGGTGGGCCTGATCGTGGGGGACCTCGACCACTTCAAGCAGATCAACGACACCCACGGGCACGCGACCGGCGACGCGGTGCTGCAGGACGTGGCCTACATGCTGCGCAAGCAGCTGCGCGCGTTCGATCTCGCCTACCGCATCGGCGGCGAGGAGTTCCTGGTGCTGCTGCCGGGCGCAGATCTGGCGCAGACGGCGGAGATGGCGGAGCGCTTGCGCCGGGGCGTGGAGGCGGACACGGTCGGCGGTGGGCTGAGCGTGACGATGAGCTTCGGCGTGAGCGCCTCGCAGAAGGAGACGGCGTTCGAGTACAAGTCGATCTGCGCGCAGGCGGACGCGGCTCTGTATGAGGCCAAGCGCGGCGGGCGCAACGGCGTGTGCGGCGGTCCGCCGGCGGGCGCGCACACGACGAGCGAGCTCGCGTTGCACTAGACGGCTGGCCCTCCGCCGGCGAGACGGCGGCGATAGGGTCTAGCGATGGCAGACGCAGAGCCCGCCGCGCAGGAGCAGCTGTTCGCGAGCTTCCAGTACGAGATCTACGGCCGTGGCCTGGCCGGCGAGACGCCCGAGCTGCCGGTCTCGCTGGGAGGGCTCGAGGAGCGTGCGCGCGAGGTGCTGAGCGTGGGAGCGTTCGGCTACGTGGCCGGTGGCGCGGGCTCCGAGCAGACGATGCGCGCGAACCTGCGTGCCTTCGAGCGCTGGGAGATCGTGCCGCGGATGCTGCGGGACGTCTCCTCACGCGATCTGAGCTGCTCGATCCTCGGCACGGCGATGGCGGCGCCGGTGCTCACGGCGCCGGTGGGGGTGCAGTCGATCGTGCACCCCGAGGGCGAGCTGGCGGTGGCGCGGGCGGCGGCGGCGCATGGTCTCGCGGCGATTCTCAGCACGGCGGCGTCCCATTCGATGGAGGACGTGGCCGCGGCGTCTGGCTCGGCGCCTCGCTGGTATCAGCTGTACTGGCCCAAGGAGCGGGCGCTTGCGGAGAGCTTCGTGGGCAGGGCGGCGCAGGCGGGCTACGAAGCGATCGTGGTCACGCTCGACACCTGGATGCTGGGCTGGCGCCCGCGCGACCTGCAGGGCGCATATCTGCCGTTCCTACAGGGCGAGGGGGTGGCCAACTACTTCAGCGATCCGGTGTTCAGGGCGGCGCTCGAGCGCACGCCGGAGGAGGACCCGGGCCCGGCGATCGGGCACTGGGCCTACCAGTTCTCCAACCCGGCGATCACATGGGCGGATCTGGCATGGCTGCGCGAGCAGACGAAGCTGCCGATCGTGCTGAAGGGCATCCTCCACGTGGAGGATGCCCAGCGCGCCATCGACGCGGGCGTGGACGCAGTGATCGTGTCGAACCACGGTGGCCGCCAGGTGGACGGCGCGATCGGCGCGCTGGACGCGCTCCCGGGGGTGCGGGAGGCGGTCGGCAAGGAGCTCCCAGTGCTGTTCGACAGCGGGATCCGCACGGGCGCGGATGTGTTCAAGGCACTGGCGCTGGGCGCCGACGCGGTGTGCCTGGGCCGTCCGTTCGTGTGGGGCCTCGCGCTGGGCGGCCAGGCGGGCGTGGAGCATGTGATCCGCTGCCTGCTGGCGGAGCTCGACCTGACGCTGGCGCTCAGCGGCTACACGACAATCGCTGAGGTGAACGCTTCGGCGCTGCGCAGATCGGACTGAACGGCTCGCCGATGAGCGCCCGCGACGAGGCGTCGGTGAAGCGGCTGACGCTGATCGCATGCATCCTGGGCTCGGGCATCGTGCTGCTTGACGGCACGGTGGTGAACGTGGCGCTGCCGACGATCCAGAGGGCGCTGGGCGGCGGGATGGCGGCGCAGCAGTGGGTGGTGAACGGCTATCTGCTGACGCTCGGCTCGCTGATCCTGATCGGCGGCTCGCTGGGGGACCTGTTCGGCGAGCGGCGGGTGTTCGCCGTCGGCGTGGCCGGTTTCGGGACGGCCTCGCTGGCATGCGCGCTGTCGCCGAGCATCGGTGTGCTGGTGGCGGCGAGGGCGCTGCAGGGCGTTGCGGGGGCGCTGCTCGTGCCGAGCTCGCTGGCGGCGATCGTGAACACCTTCCCGGAGGAGGAGCGCGGGCCGGCGATCGGCAGCTGGACGGCGTGGGGAGCGATCGCGGGCGTGCTCGGCCCGCTGGCCGGCGGCGAGCTGCTGGCGATCGCGTCTTGGCGGGTGGTGTTCCTCGTGAACGTGCCGCTGGCAGCGGGGTGCGTGGCGCTGATCCTGACGGCGATCCCGGCGGGGGAGGCGCGGGAGCGCGAGGGGCGGCGGATCGACTACACCGGCGCGGTTCTGTGTGCGGCAGGCCTGGCGGGTCCGGTGTTCGCGCTGATCGAGCAGCCGCGGCTGGGGTGGTCCAGTCCGGCGGTGTACGGGCCGCTGGCGGCGGGGGCGTTGCTGCTGGGGGCGTTCACGGCGTATGAGTCGCGGGCGAGCGAGCCGATGCTTCCACTGGGCCTGTTTCGGCGACGCAACTTCTCGGCGGGCAACGTGGAGACGTTCTCGATGTATGCGGGCCTGGCGATCCTGTTCTTCTTCCTGGTGCTGTTCCTGCAGCAGATCGGCGGCTACACGCCGCTGAAGAGCGGCTTGGCGACGCTGCCGGTGACAGTGGTGATGTTCGTGCTCTCGCGCCGCTTCGGGGCGCTGGCCGACCGCTACGGCCCGCGCCTGTTCATGGGTGTGGGGCCGCTGGTGGCGGCATGCGGGCTGGTGCTGTTCCAGCGCATCGGCTTGAGGGTGGACTACGTCTCGGAAGTGCTGCCCGCCCTGCTGGTGTTCGCGCTGGGGCTGTCGATGACGGTGGCGCCGCTGACGGCGGCGGTGCTGGCGGGCTCTGAGAGGGAGGCGGGCATAGCATCGGGCGTGAACAACGCGATCGCACGCGTTGCGGGACTGCTTGGAACGGCGGCGGTGGGCGCGGCGGTGGCCTCGGCCTTCACCTCCTCGCTCGAGCGCCGCCTAGCGGGAATCCAGCTGGGCAGTGCGGCGCGGACGGCGGTGGCGGCGGCCAAGCGCCTGCCGCTTGGTCGCCCCGACGTGCGTGGACTGCCGGCGGTGCAGGCACACGCGCTGAGCCGGGCGGCGGAGCAGGCCTCGCTGCACAGCTTCCACCTCGGCGTGGCGATTGCGGCGGTGCTGGTTGCGGTGGGTGGGATTGTGGGGGTGGCGGGCATCCGCAACCCCCAGGTGGACATGTGCGCGGAGGAGTGCGCAGGCGGTCAGTTGGTGGGGGTGAGCAGTCCCGAGTTGCTTTCGGCGCGTGCTCCTGCGCGAGCCTGGATTGCGAGTCCCAGAGAGTCTTGACTGCCGTCGAGTTAGACTCGCGTCGCATGCGCTCCCGCTTGGTGCTTCCGTGTGTGGTGCTGGCCTTCTTCGCGTCCCTTGCGGTTGCATCCTCGGCGGACGCCCGCGGTGGCGCTCCATGGTTCGGGACCTACCAGGTGAGCGTGGTGGGCGGCTCGCAGGATGCGAGCTGGACCCTGAACCATGTGCCGACGAGCGAATGCGACGCTCCGTCCAGCGGCCACGGGACCGACGAGCAGACCTTCCTCCCGGGCGGCGCGCAGACGGTGCAGTTCAACGGGGTGGGCTCGACCGCGTTTCCGAGCACGATCTCGGGTCTCGAGTTGAGATATGACGAGGATCGCGAGGGCTCGATCACGGAGGGTCAACCGGCGGCCGCGAATCCGGCGAGCTGCAGCCTGGCGTCGGGCGGCGAAGCGACGCCGCCGCCGACCCCGGACTGTGGGACGCGCAACCTCTCGACCCAGATCGACGTGGACCTGTCATCCGCCGCTCCCCGCCTCGGCGAGAGTCCGGCCGCGTCCGTCGCCAACGAACCCCACTACAAGGACTGCCCGGTCTTCGGCCAGAGCGTTCCCGCGTTCGCCACGCCCCTCGTGGCGGCGCTGCCGCCGCTGGGGCCCACGAACGTCGTCGCCCTGCCCTCGGGCAGGGCGACGCTCGAGGCCACAGAACCGATCGAGTGCCCGAGCGGTACCTGCAGCGGAACGGTCGCACTGGAGCTGGGCGGCTTCGCATCGGGCTCGTCGGTCATCCGCGCCCATGGCGCGGCAGCGCAGCCGCGCTTCCCGGCGCCGGCGAGCGTCGCCGAGCCGACGATCGCCTCGGCGCGCTTTCAGCTCAAGGCGCACCGCCGCGGGGTGCGGGTTCGTCTGCCCGGTGGGCGGCGGTTCGCCAAATCGATCGCCTCGACGCTGCTCGACGTGGTGGTGAGCGAGGCCAGCGGCAAGAGGCGCGTCCGCTACGTGGCCGGGGACGCGCACCTGCGGGCCTAGCTGTCTAGACGGGTTCGCGCGAGTACTCGCGCATGGCCTCGATCAGCGGCCCGAGCCGGCGCCCGCGGGCGGTGAGGCGATACTCGACGGTGGGTGGGCTCGAGGGGATTACGGTTCGCTGCACGAGCCCCGCGCCCTCGAGGTCGCGCAGGCGCTCGGCGAGCATCCTGGGGGAGATGCCGGCCACGGCCTCGGCGAACTCGTTGAAGCGCAGGGCGCCGGTCAATGCGGCATAGATGATGGAGAGCTGCCAGCGCCGCTCGAGGAGGTCCGCGGTCTCGCGGACCTCCATCGGGACGGGCTCACATCTACGAGACGTGCGCGACATCGCGTGCCGGCTCCAGGGCGCGATCGAGAACCTCCTGAACGGTCATCACCGGGTGGAAGGTCATCTGCTCGCGGACCTCCTCGGGGATGTCGTCCAGATCTCCTCGGTTGCGCTCGGGCAGGATCACGTCGGTCAGGCCGGCAGCATGGGCGGCCAGGGCCTTCTGCTTGAGGCCGCCGATCGGCAGCACCCGTCCTTGCAGCGTGACCTCACCGGTCATGCCTACAGTGTGCTTGACCGGACGCCCGGTGAGCAGCGAGGCCAGCGCCGTGACCATGGTCACGCCTGCGCTGGGGCCGTCCTTGGGGATGGCGCCGGCGGGTACGTGGACATGGAACTCGCGGTTCTCGAAGGCGCTCTCGTCGATCCCGAGCTCCTCGGCGTGGCCGCGCACGTAGGAGAGGGCGATCTTGGCCGACTCCTTCATCACGTCACCGAGCTGGCCGGTGAGCACCAGCGCGTTGCCGCCGGAGCTGCCGCCCTTCATGGCGGTGGCCTCGACGAACAGCACATCGCCGCCGGAGCCTGTTACGGCCAGGCCGGTGGCCACGCCGGGAGTGGCGGTCCGAGCTGCTGACTCCTGGAAGAACTTCTGGCGTCCGAGCGCGTCGCGCACGGCCTCCAGGTCGATCTCCACGGGGAGCTTGGCAGCGTCGGACTTCGCCTTGGCCTTCGCCTTGGTCGCCTTGGCTGTGTCCTGGCTCGTCTCGGCACTTTGGGCCGAGGCGAGCTTGGTGGCCGTCTTGCGCAGCACGGTGCCGAGGTTGCGCTCGAGGCTTCGCACTCCGGCCTCGCGGGTGTACTCGGAGATGATGGTGCGCAGGACCTCATCGGAGATCTGGACCTCGTCCTCGCGCAGGCCGTTGCGGTCGCGCTGGCGCGGCCACAGGTAGCCCTTGGCGATGGCGAGCTTCTCCTCGGAGGTGTAGCCGTCGAAGCGGATCACCTCCATGCGGTCCAGGAGTGGCCCGGGGATCGTGTCGGCGACGTTGGCGGTGGCCAGGAACATGACCTGGCTGAGATCCAGCTCGACATCGAGGTAGTGATCGCGGAAGGAGTGGTTCTGCGCGGGGTCGAGGACCTCGAGCAGCGCCGCGGATGGGTCTCCGCGCCAGTCGGCTCCGACCTTGTCGACCTCGTCGAGCAGGATCACGGGGTTCATGGTGCCGGCGTCGCGCAGCGCCCTGACCAGACGGCCGGGGAGGGCGCCGATGTATGTGCGCCGGTGCCCGCGGATCTCGGCCTCGTCGCGCACGCCGCCGAGGGACATGCGGACGAACTCACGTCCGGTGGCGCGGGCGATGGACTCGCCGATGGAGGTCTTGCCGGTGCCGGGAGGCCCGATCAGGGTGAGGATGGCCCCGGACTTGGGGTCGGCCTCGATCCCACGGTCCTGGCGCAGCTTGCGCACGGCCAGGTACTCGGTGATGCGGTCCTTGACGTCCTCGAGGCCTGCGTGGTCGGCGTCGAGCACGGCACGCGCGGCGACCGGGTCGAGGTGCTCCTCGGAGCGCTTGCCCCAGGGCACGGCGATCAGCCAGTCGAGGTAGGTGCGGATCATGGAGGACTCGCCGGTCTGCTCGCCCATGCGCTCGAGGCGCGCGAGCTCCTTGAGGGCCTGCTCCTTGACGTCGTCGGGCATGCCGGCGTCCTCGATCTTGGTGCGGTACTCGTCGGCGACCGAGGCGTCGTCCTCGCCGAGCTCCTTGCGGATGGAGTCCATCTGCTTGCGCAGGAAGTACTCGCGCTGCTGCTTCTCGGCGCCCTCCTGGACGTCCTCGCGGATGCGCTTGCGCACCTGCATCTCGGCCAGGCTCTCGCGCTGGAGCTTGACGGCGAGCTCGAGGCGCTCGGTCACGTCGAGCGTGCGCAGCAGCTCGACCTTCTGCTCGTAGGAGAGCTGGGGGGAGTAGCCGGCGGAGTCGGCCAGGGCGCCGGGCTCGGCGATGGCGCGCAGGAACGCGGAGATGCGACCGTCGTCGCCGCGCAGCTCGAGGATCTCCTCGACGATGGCGCGGTACTCGCGCTCGAGCTCGCGCGTGCGCTTGTCCACGGGCACCTCGTCGGGGCGCTCGTCGACCTCGACGCGCAGCTCGCCGGTGGGCCCGGTCTGAGCGGCGCCGATCAGAGCGCGGTGCTCGCCGGAGATGGCCACGGCGCGGCCGCCGCCGGGGAGGCGGATCTGCTCGGAGACCTCGGCGATGGTGCCGACCTCGAGGAACTCGTTCTCGTGACGGGGAACGAGCACGACGCGCTCGTCATCGCCCACGTCGATCGTGAGGGTGATGCCCATGTTGGGGAAGACGACGGTGTCGTCGAGCGGGATCAGCCGCAGCAGGCGCTTGGGCTGTGAGGGTGGGATGGTGGGCTTCTCTGAGGGTGATGACATAAGTGATCGCTCCATATGAGCTTACGAAAGTGTAGTTAGTATAGCGCGGGGTGGTTGTGTGTGCAAGTACTTCTGGGTCATCCCGCAAATCCGCATTCCAGAGCCATATTTGTCCGAACGGCATCGAGTTTTGGGATGCAATTGCGCGTGGCGCCCGAGCCAGAGCGCCGTCCCGCCGGCCGCGCTGCGGGCTGGTCGAGGCCCGGCGGTCGCGGGCCTGGCGGACGGCGGTGGGACGGCGGGCCGAGCGCGAGTACCGTCGCAGGCGCTCGATAGAACGAGGACATGGCGGAGTCGATCGAGCAGCTGAGCTTCGAGATGACAGCGAGCGCGCTGGCCGAGCAGGAGCGGGCGCTGTCCGGGTTGCGGGTGGGTGCCGGAACGATCCTTGGCGCGGCGTCGATCGCGGGTTCGTTCTTGGGTGCGAGGGCGGGGAGCCACACGCTCAGTGCGTGGACCGTCCTGGCGACGATCTCGTATGCGATGTGCTTCGGCAGCGCCATCTGGGTACTGCTTCCGCGAGAGCTTGTCCTTGCCTTTGGCGGGGCCGAGCTCATGGAGGAAGGCGACCGTCGGGGAATAGTCGACGTGACTGAGGCATATCGTGCGGCGGACAATTGGATCGAGCCACGTCTTCGTGCCAATCGACGGAAGCTCGACCGGCTGGCGGACTGGCTCACCGCGAGCTGCGTACTCCTTGCGATCGAGGTGATTCTGTGGACCATCAGCCTTACGGGCTAACCTAGCTTTATGGCAACTGAGGACCCTCAGACCAGAACGAGACCAAGGCCGGCTCATGGGTTTTCGGAGATCGCGCCACCCGGGTTCGGCATCCCCGAAGGCCGGAGCTTCATTTTGGTCGCGGCCGATCGTGTGGGTCGAGCCCTCCGCCGGGTGCGGAACGCCATCGTGCACCGCTCCAGTCGAGGCACGGATCGAGCCGGCGACCACTCTGGCTGAGCCGAAACCCGACGCCTCTACCCGGGCCCCTCGAAGCTCACCTCGACGTTCTCCTCCTCGACGCGCTCCTCGACCTCGGCGGATGAGGTGAGGGCGCGCTTGTCGGCCTCGAGCAGCGGTTCGGAGAAGAAGCTCCGCGGCCACAGCCGATGCAGGCGCACGACGTTGATCTCGGCGGCGAAGATGGTGAGCTGGGCTCCGAGGTAGAGCCAGGCGAGCAGCCCGAGCACGAGGGCGAAGACGCCGTAGAGCGGCCCGGTGTGCTTGAGCTCGTGATCGATGTAGTAGCCGCCGAGGTGCTGCAGCAGTTGCCAGAGGACGGTGGCCACGATCACTCCGGGGAGAAGGTCCCGCCAGCCGATGTCCACGGCGGTGAGGAGCTTGAAGGCGGTCATGAACAGGGCGAGGTTGAGGACGAAGGCGACGAGGATCCCGGCGATGACGTCCGGGGCGGCGTGGGAGCTCGACCCGACGAAGCCGGCGGCGGTGGTGGAGACGATCGAGAGGGTGCCCAGGATCGCCAGCATCCCGAGGCCGCGCAGATGGGCGAAGAGAAAGTTGGGGCGGTCCTTGAAGGGGACGCTCCAGATGCGGTTGAAGGCGTTCTGGGTGGCGCCGGTGATGCCCATGCCGGCGAGCAGCGAGCCGACCACGCCGATCGCGAGCCCGAGGCCGCTGCCGGTGAGGGTTTTGAGTTTCAGTTCGCTGCTGATGATCGGGAACTGCCCGAGGGCACCGTCGAGGATGCGCTTCTGCTCGCCAGGATCGCCCTGCAGCACGAAGCCGAGGATGGTGACAAGCACCAGCAGCAGGGGGAAGAGCGATACGAACCCGTAGTAGGCGATCAGGGCTGCGAGCTGCCCGGCCTGGTCGTCGCCGAACTTCTTGACCACGGCCGCGATGAAGCCAACACGCGGCATCTGCTGCTGGCGACGGTCGAGCGCGTGGAGGCGGTCGGTGATGCTCATCGGGTCTGGCTGGGGCCGGTTTCAGACAGACACTGGCGAGGGCGCGCGGGCAATTGGGAGGGGGGTGTGAGGCGGGATAGCGGCGACACAGTCATGTGTGTACCCGATACGAGCCAAAAAGACGAGGCGTGGTTGCGGCCGCTCGCGGTGGGACGCGCGGTCGAGATGCCGCTGAGGAGGTTGCGCTCGTAGCCAGAGCGCGTCGTGACCTGCTTCTGCGGGTGCACGCTCGCCGCCTGCGCCGGGAGGATCTCGAAGACTGTTACAGCCAGGCGATCCTCGAGCTCGTGGCTCACACGCGCCGGGGCGGAGTCTTCTCGAGCCGTCGGCATCTGGCCAACGTCATCGAGCAGCGCTTCATCTCACGGATCCACGACCGGCGCCGGGCCCTGTCGGGTCGCAGCCCGATGCAGGCGGCGCTCGAGAGCGCGTTGCCGCTGGACGGCGTCGATCGGGACGGCATCCTGATCGTCGATCGCATCGAGCTCGAGCAGCTCGTCATCCTGCGCCAGGAGCTGGAGCTGCTCCACTCGTTGGCGCCCAGGCTCACCCCGGAGCAGCGGCTCGTGCTCGCCTGTCAGGTTTCGCTTCAGATGGACTGCGGTGAATTCTGTCGACTTCACGGCTGGAGCTCCGAGAAGTACCGCAAGGTGGCACAGCGGGCGCGTGGGCGGCTCAGGCTACTGGTGAATCAGGCGGAAGACGGTGTCCCGGTATTACCGCGAGCGTCGGATCAGCACACAGGGACCGACCTATGATTATTTCACCCCCCACTCATAGGACCGTCCCCTGGGACGCCGGCAGTTGGTCGAACGGACGACTGCGCGGTGAAGCCCAATCGCGCGCAGACGGCCGGGGTCCGGAGTTCTCCCCGCTACGGACCTCGGTCGTCCGCGTGCGCGCATCGAAGGAGAGTGAGTGAGATATCTTCGCCGTGCACCCCGAGAGGTGTACCGGGTATACGACGAGGAGGAGTTTCTGAGAGATGCAGCTCAGGAACTGGCGGCGGGGCGTGGCGCTCGTGGCGGTCTGATCGCTCTCGCGGGCGGAGCGCTGGTGCTGATGGGGACGGCGTATATCGCCAGTGGACTTCTGGCCTCGGGAAAGAAGCAGCTGCTTCCGGGGAGAGATGCGAGGAGGCGAGCCACCGCTGCTGCAGGCGATCTCAGCGCGAGAGTGACTCGGTCTCGCAACGGAGTAGGCGTAGAACCTGGATCTGTTCCTCGACTCGTCGTGGCGAGCGCAGGCCGACGCGCAGAGGCTGGTACCCGCCGGGATCGCGGCGCCGCGATGCGACACCGTTCTGCTGCTGCGCCAAGGCGACCCTGGCGCGAAGCGATCTCAACCGGCGGCGGAGTCGAGCGCGTGGTTGTCGCTGTCGAACCTCCGGTGCGAGCGGCTCAGCGCCCAGAGTTCGGATTCGAGCGCTGAGATTCACCGTGAACGGCTCGGTTCGGGCGAAGGTGACCATCACTCCACGGGCGCTTTGGCGGATCCGTCTCGCACGCAACCTGCCTCGGTATCTGATCGGCATGACCTCGCTGATGGGGTTGGCTGCCAGCGCGCGGTTCGCCATCTCCCCGCCGCGGGCCGTCCGCCGGGAGGTTCCGTCGCTCTCGGCGTCACTCCCGGATCGAGCGGCGGAAGGCTACGCGGTGCTCTTTGCGCGACGGTACCTGAGCTGGAATGCGGCGGAGCCCCAGACGAGCACACAGGCGCTTGAAACCGTCGCGAGTGAGGGCATGAACGTGGACGCGGGACTCGGTCTACCCCCGGCCGGGGAGCAGCAGGTGCAGTGGGCTGAAGTGGTGCAGGCCCGCGAGCCGCTCCCGGGAGAGCACGTGTACACGGTGGCGGCGCAGACGGACTCGGCGGGACTGCTGTATCTGAGCGTGGGCGTGACGCGAGCATCCGGTGGCGGGCTCGCGGTAGCCGGTTACCCGGCATTCGTGGGCGCACCGGCTGCCGGTGGCGATCATGCGCTGCCACGCCTTCGAGAAGTGGAAGAACCGGCGCTCGACACCGTGGTCGAGCGCGCGCTTCGCAACTACCTGGGTGACGCGGACGGGGAGCTCGCCTCCGATCTCAGCCCTGGCGCGCGGGTGTCGCTTCCCGCGATGGCCCTCACGCTCGAGGCGGTGCAGCGGGTGGATTGGGCAGCGGACGGGAGCTCGGTGATCGCTGTCGTCCAAGCCGATGACGGACGCGGCGTGCAGTACGTGCTCGCCTACGAAATCGACGTCACCCGTGAGCAGGGCCGCTGGGAGGTGGCCGCGGTGCAGATGAATCCGGATGCATAGAGAGGCCAACGTGGAGGAGAGCAAATGAAGAGATGGAGGCATGGCCGGAGGATCGTCCCCCTGATCGCGAGCGCGGCTCTCGTGGCTGCAGGCGTCGGCGCCGCGCCGATGCCCGCTGCGGCGGCGGTGAGCGGTGGTGGCTCGGGCGCGGTGGCTGCGGGTCCGGGTGAAAAGGGAGGCGCGTCGCTCGAATCGGCCGCCGCCAAGGCTGGGGCGACCGGGCGCGCGGTGGCGATGAGCCTGATCGGGCTTGCGTTTGCGGTGGCGGCGACCGTGCTGGCGTTTCGCCGCGACTTCAAGGAGGCGGCCGGCGTCTTCGCGGTTGGGATCGTCTCGGTGCTCCTGGCGACGCCGGCGGGTGTGAATCTCCTGCGTGACACCGTCACCTCGCTGTTCGGCGGGTCGTGATGGAGATCCGCTCCTACAGGCGCGTGTTCGACCTGGAGCGCCGCGTCTACAGCATCGACTCGATGCGGTTGAATCCTGCCGGGGTGCCGGTCAGGGGGATCGTGTACTTCGGGGCGATCCTCACGGTCGCTGTCGTGGTGGCGCGTCTTCCCCTGATCGGCGGGCTCATGCGAGCCCTGCCCTGGTATCTGCGCGAGCTTGCCTTGCCGGGCACCGCTGCGACTGTGCTGAGCGTGCTCCGGATAGAGGGGCGGACCTTTGACCTCGCTGCCGGTGCGCTCCTGCGCTTTTGCATGGAACCTCGTCAGCTGGCGCGGCTCAGCCGGTGTGAGCCGGTGGGACAGCGCTGGTATCCGGAGGAGATCCTGTTGCTGCCGGATGGCTCGGATGCGAGGATGCGACGGATGCGCTTCACGGGGCCGGGCGCCGTTCGCGTCTCGGTGGAGCACGAACGTTCCGGAAAGGGGCTCCGCCGCACGCCCGCTGGATTGGCCGCAACGAGGTTGCGCGCTGCGCTCGTTCTCAGCCAGCATCCCGGGGGGCAAGCGCTGGATCGAGGCCAGATCATCCTGTTGGGGCCGGGAACACGGATGCTCGTGCGTGCGGGGGTCGGTCGGAGCGGACCTCGGTGAAGGCGCCGATCTCGTTCGTTTACGGCAATTGCGTGTTCGGCCACGGACCCGACGACGGCTGGGCGGCCTTCGTGGTCGATCTTGCCACGTACGCCTGGTTGGGCGTGGAGGGCAAGCGAGCGCGCCTGCTCGAGTGGGTGGGAGCGCTGGAGGCGATCGAAGCCGATGTCCAGATCATTCGTGCGAGCCGTTCGGCCCGGAGGAGCAACAGGCCGGCCGGTGCCGCGGATGAGGGTGGCGAGGGGGAGGTGAGGCAGGGAGAGCAGGGTCGGGCGCGACGCCGCTACGTCGAACAGCAGGCCCGGCGGATGGCGGAGCTGGGTGGCTCCCAGCCGGTTGTGTTCGTGCTGGTCAGCCTGCGAGAGCCCGACCGAGATGTCGCCTCATACCTGTCAAGGGCGGCGGCTCAGCATCCACGAGAGTGGTGGGAGAGCCTGCGGCGAGCAGTCTCGACACGTGACAGGCGGGTGCTGGGCGCCGCCGAGCTCGAGCGGGCGAGAGTCCGTGCAGATCAGGCCCATGCCCGCCTCGCCGACTATCTGCCGGTGCGCCAAGCGCGCGGGGTGGAGCTGCAGTGGCTCGTGCGCAGGGCGTTCTGCAGGGGCCTCGGCGAACCGGAGGTGGACGGTCTGCATGAGCCGCGGGCACTCGTCTTCGAGCGCAACGGCAGCGCGGTGCTCTCACCGCTGGAGGGCGACGTGATGCGTTGGACGGACGGATATGTCGAGGTGATGGGTCGTGTGCTGCGGATTGCGTCTGAGCTCGGTACGAGCTGGCAGGCGCAGCTCGTGGTGGGAGCACTGCCCGAGCGGATGCATTTTCCGAGCACCCGGGCGGAGCTGATGTTCGCGGCACCCGAGAGCCTTCCGTTTGGCATCGATCTGTCCCTCAACGCGCGCTTTCTGCCGAACGAGCTCGCGCTGCGAATCGCGCGGCGCCGGATCCAAGACGCCGATCAGATCGTGCGGGCGGAGTCCGACGGCGAGCAGGGCATCTCCGACCTCGGCTACGAGCGCACCCAGGAGGCCAGGGACCTGCTGGCCTATCTGCAGGCATCGAGCAAACCGCCGCTGCTGCGCGCGACGCTCGCGATCGCGGTGAGCGCTGCGGATGAGAGCGAGCTGGAGAGGCGAGTCGAGTTGTGCAGGCGGGCCTATGGCGAGATTCACCTGTATCGCCCGCTGGGTGACCAGCTGCAGCTGTTTCTCCAGCACCTCCCAGCCCAGCGGACGAGGATCGCCGGCTACGACGACACGCTGACCGCTGAGCAGATCGCCGCAATGATGCCGAGCGCAGCGCACGCTGCGGGGTCGAGGAGCGGCTTCTATCTCGGACACACGCTCTCGGGGTCGAGGAGGCCCGTCAGGTTCAACCTGAGAGAGGGCTCGGACAGCAACCGCAATGCGGCGATCCTGAGCCTGGGCGCACTCGGGTCGGGCAAGACGACTCTCGCGCAGAAGCTCAAGTACGAGGGGTTCCTACAGGGGGCTCGGGTGATCGACTGTGACCCCAAGGGCGACCACCGCTTTCACCTGCTCGAGGAGGTGGCTCCATATGCGGAGTGTGTGACGCTGCGTCCCGACCCGGCGCTGCGGGGGATGCTCGACCCCCTGAGGGTCGCACCGGCGCATCTGAGCCAGGATGCTGCAGTCTCGTTCCTGCGCGACCTCCTGCCGGGACGTGCAGAGCCTGCTTGGGAGACAGCGGTGATCGGGGCTGTGGATCGCGTGTGCCGGCGGTCGCGCCGGCCCACGTGCATGGAGGTGGTCTGTGCGCTGAAGGAGGGGGAGGGCGTCGATGCGCAGGTCGGCAAGACCTTGGAGGTCTACGCGCGCTCCGGGCTGACCCAGCTCGGATTCGCAGATCCGGCGGTAAAGCTGCCACCGGTCGGGCACGCGCAGGTGACCTATCTCCCGATTCGGGATCTGCCTGGTCCCGAGCCGGGGACACGGCGCTCGGAGTACTCGCTGGCCGAGCGGGTGGGGGAGCAGATCGTGCGCCTGATCGCGATGTTCGCGATGCAGCTGATGAGCTCGGAAAGGGATCGTCTCAAGCTGTTCTCCTTCGATGAGGGATGGAGGCTGCTGGGAGATCCCGTCGGCAGGACGCTGCTCGGCTCGCTCCAGCGGATGGGACGCTCGGAGCTCGCCGTGCCGATCATCAGCACCCAGCTCCTCAGCGACGGGCTGATCGGAGAGCGGGAGTCCCTGGAGAACCTCCTGGGCGCGACGTTCGTGTTCGGAATGCGCTCAGAGGCGGAAGCGAGGCGTGCGCTCGCGTTGCTCGGACTCGACCCTGACGACAGGAGGATGAGACAGAGCCTGCTCGACCTCGAGGCCGGCCGCTGCCTGTTTCGCGACCACCGGGGACGCGTGGAGGCGATCCAGGTCGATGTGGTCGTGCCGTCGCTGCTGCGCGCCTTCTCGACGACACCGGCGGGCTGAGTTGGGCGGGGTGCGTGCCTGTCGTCGAGGCGCGCCTCTGATCGCCGCGGTGCTCGTGGGCGGCGCCTTCGTCGCGGTGCCGGCCTCGAGCGCGCGGGCGCAGCCGGGCGCGCGGGCACATACGGGCGCGCCCAGCGCACCGAGCCGTGCGCCGCTCGTCTCAGCCGGGGCGGGCGGCTCCGAAGCAGGCGAAGCGGAAGGCGGCTCACCCCAGGGAGAGGTCGATCCACTCGTGAGCAACGGTCTCGGCAGTCCCTCGTGCGCGCGAGTCATCGCGGCGGCCCTCTCCTCGACGGACCGACGGCACTGTGAAAGCTCGGGCTTCGTGGCGTCGGCCGCGCCGACGCCCGACTACGGCATAGACGTGCACATCGACACCGGCGTGCTCGGTGTCGGCTCGATGCTGTCCAGCGCCATCCAGGATGTGGTGGTCGCCCCGATCTGGATGGGGCTCGTATGGGCGGTCCACGCGCTCGTGGTCATGCTCGAGTGGTGCTTCACGATCGACCTGCTCCCAAGTGCGGCAGCCGGCAGCCTGGGCAGGGGCCTGCGTCAGATGGAGAGCGCCCTGACGGCGCCCTGGCTGCCGGTGTCGCTGGCCGTCGCATCGGTCCTCGCCCTGTACCACGGCCTGATCCGTCGCCGCGTCGCTGCGACGATGGGCGAGGCGCTGCTGATGGCCGCGATGATGGTCGGAGGCCTGTGGGTCATCAGCGATCCCACTGGCACCGTGGGAGCTCTGGGTGCGTGGGCCAACCAGGTGGCCCTGGGAACGCTGGCGGCCGCGGCACAGGGCGCTCCCTCGCATGCCGAGGCGACCTTCGCCGACAGCCTCGACACGATCTTCGCGTCGGCCATCGATGGCCCATGGTGCTACCTGGAGTTCGGGAGCGTGGAGTGGTGTCGCGACCCCTCTCGGCTGGAGCCCAAGCTGCGCAACGCGGGTCTCAGGATCGCGGCCGCCGAGCTTGCGCAGGTCGGCTGCACCCCGGGGAGCGTGTCCACGGGCCGGTGCATAGCCGCCGGGAGCGGGCCGGCCCGGACGCTCGCTCGCAGCGCCCAGTTGCTCCGCGAAGCTCAGAGCAACGGAGCGATCTTCCTGGCGCTACCGCCCAACGGGCCTGAGCGAAACTCGATCAACGAAAGCTCTTCGCTGCTGCGCACGATGTGCCAGAGCAGCGAAGCCACCAACTGCGACGGTCCGGACGCCGCACAGGCCCAGTTCCGGACGGGCGCACAGACCCCGGCGCGGCTGGGTGGGCTGCTGCTGATTGCGGCAGGGATGCTGGGGATGCTGCTGCTGCTGGGGTTCATCGTCCTGCGGCTGCTCGCGGCATCCCTGTTCAGCCTGCTCTATCTGTTGTGCGCCCCGGCGATGGTCCTGGCTCCCGCGTTTGGGGAGGGTGGGCGGGCGGTGTTTCGCAAGTGGGGTCTTCAGCTGCTCGGGACGGTGGTCTCGAAGCTGCTCTTCTCGTTTCTGCTCGGCGCCGTGCTCGCTGTGATCGGGGTGATCGCGAGCCTCACCGCGCTCGGGTGGTGGACGCAATGGCTGCTCATGTCAGCGCTCTGGTGGGGTGCCTACGCTCGTCGCCACCAGGCACTCGGCGTGGCTGCGGGGGCGATCGGACGCGAGCACGTCGAACGCTCCTCGATCGGACGGCGGATGGGCAGCACGCTCGGCGCGCGCGGGCGCGACGCGGTGGAGCGCTGGAACGAGCGCAGGCGCGAGAGAAAGCGGAGGCCGCCGGAGGTTGAATGGCCGCCCTCACGTCCGAGGCCCGATTCAGGCGGTGGTTCGAGTGGGGGAGGAGCGCCGCCCGAGACCGGTCCGACCTCCGATGGTCCCTCTTCGGGTCCTGTCGCCGACCCGTCTGAGGCCGAGCAGCACCCCGAGTCCCACATCCAGCTCGGGCGGGTCCACAGGGAGCGCGAACGAGCAGAGGCCGCCGGCGATAAGCGTCGTGCTGCCGAACTGCAGGCGCGTGGGCGCCGCATCGAAGCCGAGATCGAGCAGGGCCAGGAGAGGACAGCTGCTCTGCGCGAGCCCGCCGAGGGCAGGCTGCCGGTCGATGAGGGTCAGCCCCGCTCCGGTCCCGGCCATCCGATGCGCACGCCGCAGGCTGCCGGTCCAGCGCCGGTGCGGGCCGCTCACGAGCGCCACTCGGCCCTGAAGGAGACCCGGGACTACGCGGCGCTCGCCGTGCTCGCGGGACACACCCGGACCCAGTACGAGCAGCTGGACCCCAGCAAGCGGCGCGAGGCGCGACAGGCGATCGACCGCGAGCTCGCGGCCCGCAGGGATCAGACGGTGCGACCGGCGGGTGCCGACGCTCGAGCGCCCGCGGGCGTGACGCGCCCGGCCAGCGACGCCGATGCGACCCAGGCGTCGCAGCCGCCACCCGAGCTGCCTCGCAGGGGCAGAGCACCGGAATCCAGTGTCATGCGCGACGCGCGCGAGGTCGAGGCGGGACGCAAACGCCAGCTTGGGCCGGGCCGCGCGTGAACCGAGGCGGCGCTCGTGTGCGGATGGAGGGTCGCTTCTGAGCGCCGAACACGGCCTGAATGCCGGCGGCGGCCGGTTTCCGCGAGCGAGCGCTCTCGCCGGCTTGATCGCGCTGACGATGGCTGGCCTGATGGGCCTCGCGGTGATCGGGGCGCTCGGTGGCATGTCGCTGGGTATGGGCAACGCCGAACGGCTTGGACAGGGCTACGAAGCGTCGGCACAGGCGCTGAGCGACATCCCGCCCACATACCTGCGTCTGTATCGACAGGCGGCCGCGCGTTACCGACTGGATTGGACGATTCTCGCGGGCATCGGCAAGGTCGAGTGCGATCACGGTCGCGACCCTGATCCCGCATGTACCCAAGAGGGCGCGGTCAACTCGGCCGGGGCGGGCGGTCCGATGCAGTTCATCGCCTCCACATGGCAGCTCTACGGCGTGGACGGCGACGGCGACGGCAGGGTCGATCGCTGGGACCCGGCGGATGCGATCTACTCGGCTGCCAACTACCTGCACACGTCCGGAGCGCCCCAGGACTACGGCCGTGCGATCCTCGCCTACAACCATGCCGGCTGGTATGTGGCAGAGGTCGAGCAGTGGGCGCGCAGGTACCGCGGCGCCTCCGCAGGGCCGGCGTCGGCGGGCGGGGAGGGAGTGCTCACGGGCGTGTGGGGCGCGGACGTGGGCCTGGCGGGTCAAAGCCCGACCCCGGTGCGGTTCATCGGAGGAGGGCGTGCCGGGCTCGCGCCCGGAGACGGTCACCTCGCGCTCGTCCCCGCAGGTGTGCCGGCGACCGTGCAGGCGATGGTGGTCGCGGGGAACGAGCTGCAGGACCTTCCCTACGGCCCGGGCGGCCATCCCGACCCGCGAGGAGCCACGCAGGAGGACTGCTCGAGCACGATCAACTACGTGCTCTATCGCTCCGGCGTTCGTCCGATCTCCGAAATCCTCGCCGAGAATCCCCTGGCTCAGGACTACGTCCACTGGGGCGCTCCGGGACCGGGACGCTGGGTGACCATATATGCGACCTCCCAGCCGACGCCGCATGTCTTCGCCGTCATCGCCGGATTGCGCCTGGACACCAGTCACGACGGCACCGACACGGGCCCGAACCAGCGCGAAGACGGTCCCCGCTGGCGGATCCTCGACCACATACCCACCTGGGCCCACTGGTCTGTTCGCCACCCGCCGGGGTTGTAGGGTGAGCCTGCAATGAGCGCCCGCAAGGTCGATTTCCTGCTCGTCGGCGGAGGCCTCGCCTCGGCCAACTGCGCTCGCTGGCTGCGCGAGGAGGGCGCCGAGGGCGAGGTGCTGCTGGTGGGGCGCGAGCTCGACCCGCCATATAACCGCCCGGACTGCTCAAAGGGCTACCTGCGGGGCGAGGAGAGCCGCGAGCAGCCGCTCTTCAGGCCCAACGAGTGGTGGGGCGAGCAGGGCATCGAGCTGCTGACGCGCACGAGCGTCACCGGCCTTGACCTCGACGCTCGGATCGCCAAGCTGTCCACCAAGGAGGAGATCGAGTTCGACAGGGCGCTGATCGCCACCGGCGCAAACGTGCGCCGCCTGAACGTCGACGGCTGCGATCTCGAGCAGATCCACTATCTGCGCACACTCGGCAACGCCGACGCGATCCGCGCGGGCGTCGAGGACGCCGAGGAGATCGTGCTGATCGGCGGCTCCTACATCGGCTGCGAGGTGGCCGCCTCGCTGACCATGATGGGCAAGCACTGCACGATCGTCATGCAGGAGCAGCTCACGCTCGAACGGGGCTTCGGGCCGGCGGCCGGGCGCTTCTTCCAGGACCTGCTCGAGTCCCACGGCGTGAGAGTCCACGGTCACGATGAGCTCGAGCGCTTCGAGGGCGACGGCCGCGTCGCCAAGGTCGTCACCAGGCACGGCCTCGAGCTTGCCGCCGACGCGGTGATCATCGGTGCCGGCGTCACCCCCGACGTGGGGCTTGCGCAGCGGGCGGGCCTGGAGATCGGCGAGCGCGGCGGGGTGCGCTGCTCCTCGCGCCTGGAGAGCTCCGTGCCGGGGGTGTTCGCCGCGGGAGACATCTGCGAGTACGACTCCGTGCTCCATGGCGGCGCCGCCATGCGGATCGAGCATTGGGACGTCGCCTTCAACCACGGCAAGACCGCCGCCCTGAACATGCTCGGGCGCGACGTGGCTCACGAGGAGGTGCCCTACTTCTACTCAGTGCTGGGGGACTGGGGAGAGCTCGAGTACGTGGGCCCGGCCTACGAGTGGGACGAGGAGATCGTGCGCGGCTCGATCGCCGATGGCGCCTTCACCAACTGGTATCTGAAGGACGGCTCGGTGAAGGCCGCGCTGACCTTCGGGCGCTCGGATGACCTCGATCACGCGCGCCGTCTCCTGCGCGCCGGAAGCGCGTTGGACGAGCCCCAGCGAGCCGCGCTCGCCGACCTCCACAGCGATCTGGATTCGGTCGG
>CZKG01000036.1_pt1 | contig 57624 bp, 60 predicted proteins | sample 1122071 | NCBI WGS metagenome assembly CZKG01 (sample SAMEA3539301, study PRJEB10725) | soil metagenome | biome: tundra; feature: field; material: soil | place: USA | collected 2010-05 | depth 0.15 m | reverse complement strand
ACCCAACTTGCGAAGACTTCCCTCCAGCCAGAAAGCCCTGCCCAGCAGCGAGATCCAGCACCCCCGTCACCTACACCGAGCGCAAGAGAGCCGGAAATCATTGAGCGGCGCGGGGACTCGCCCCATTGCGTGCCGAATCAACCGTCGTAGCATTGTTACCTCCATTTGCCCGATGCAGTGAGACCTTGCCACAGGTAAGGTCATGACTGCACCCGGAATCATGGAGATGCCATTACTGTGTCATATCAGCGCCGCAATGTCAAGTATAGAATTGCTAGGTCTGTCGCGTGGGGCTCAAGACCTGTATCCCGAATGTGGAGCCAGCTGGCGGCTGATCAATGATAACCGCAAATTCGCGCAATGCGTCGGTTTCTGATGTCACCGGCATCACGCGCTGGTATCCAGAGCCTACAGTGCGTCCCCACGGATCCTCCTCGAACCAAGACGGTGGATAGGGTATGTCAGATGGAGTGACGACTGAGAGCGCAATGTCCGACACGGAGTCCCACTGTACAACTACATTGCGTACAAGGCTGTAGGAGTAAGGGCGGCGCGTTGACATACGATATCGGTGTCTGATACGGAAGCCAGCACGCTCACCCGGATACCAAGGGGGTGTCACCCGATAGACGGCCTCGTTTTCAAAATATCGCTCTGGATGACCGACAGGTAGCAGAATCAGGCGATTGTCGACTGCTCGCTGAGTGATTCCGTGGCGCCAATCCGGCACGAGCGGGAACATGAGCCTAAACCGGTCGGTCGTTCTTATCGCCTCAACTTCGCCTGAATAGGTTGTGACGCTCTTTCGATAATCCGCTGAGTCAATCATGACCGACATGGTCAGGCTATGCATACGAATGCCATGCCGTTCTTCGGCCCTAAGTGCAAAAGCTGATCGGAAATTCAGTGTCGGGCTCAGCAGACCGGCGGGTGCAGCATCAAGAAATGATGCTAGGTCAAGAATCAGGGCAGGCAAGTCAGTCTGGCGAACCGAGCTGGCGCTGCGCCCAACTTGGCGACCGATTTCTGCTTGGCGCCCCATGAGGGTCGATTTTCGAGCCTCGGCAGGAACCCCGAATGACCACAAACCGATTCGCTGGCTCGCCTCATCATGCATAGTCACTGATCGGATGCCTACTTCTATTGCTCGTCTGATGTCGTCCTTCGCAACGGACGATCGTGACGACTTGAGCCGACCAGCAATCGCTACGAGCGTCGGCACGTTGTCGAGAGCGAATCCATAGACATCTCGCCTGGCTATGTAGCGCAGCTCGTCTACGAGCACATCTATGTGGGCTTCGCGGTTCACGCTTGGCAGTTTCTTGGCACTCGAGAGTAGATCGGCGCGGTGTCATCGATAGCACGGAGCTGGCCTCGTAGTCATCGAGGTAGGAGGCATGACAGGCCAGCCCATCAAGACCAGGCGCCACGCCGCTGACCAAAGGAGCTCCCCATGTCGCACGTCCCAGCCCGCACAACGCCCCACAGCGACCCGCTCGTGGTCGCCTCCGGTGGCTGGCTCACCACGCGAGCCCAGCGTAGAGCCGCCCGCGACATCACCCGCATCCGCCTGCGTGGTGCCGTCGTCACCGCCCGCGAAGTAACGAAGGTCGAAGCGGTCGCCGATGTTGCGGAGTCGGCGCTCCTCGCCGCCTCGGAGGTGTCGAGCCTTGAGGCTGCCTTGGTTCAGCGCAACCATCACGCTCAAGCGCGTCTCCAGCTCATCGCGGATTCCGGTAGCTCTGCGATGGCCGATGTCGTCTTGCGTACGGGGAGGAGCCTCTAATGCTCGGCGCCTTCATCGAAAGGTTGCTTGACCGCCGGGCGCAGCAGCGGCAAGCCGAGATGGTCCTCGCCGCGAACTTGGCGGTACGGGAGATCAAGCGACGCACCGTCCAACAGCTCCTCGATGCCGACCGGCGGGCACCCGCATCCCGGCCTGCTCACGACGACGTGATCGACGGCACCGCCGAGGAGTGGCAGTCATGAGCGAACGCGACGAAATCCGTAGCCTATGCCGCTGGAATAGGACGCTGGCCCAAGAGAACCTCCAGCTCCGTGCAGCGCTGCGTCGCAAGGAGCAGGAGTGCCGCAAGCTCAGGGCCACGGGCGCCGACCGTGCGGCCGAGCTGGCTGCCTGTGATCGGATGCTGGGTGCGGCGATGGATCGGGCATTGGCCGAGCGATGAACAAGGCCATCTCAACACTTGTCGCCGTGGTGCTCGGCCTTGTGGCGCTCGGCGCTGTCGGTCCCGGTCTCGCTCGGCTCGCGGGCTCCCTCGTGCCGCTGGTGCTCGTTGTGGGGATCGTGGTGGCGGTGCTGAGGCTGGTGTGGTTCTACACGCACTAGCCCGACTCCTGGTTTTTCAGGGATTTTTGTAATTAGTTCTTGACACATCTTTTTATTCGATCAATACTCAGGAGGCTAACCGAACATAAACCGAACAAGGAGGGTCGTATGTAACAACTAAGTGAAGGGAGGTGTTATGACACGTCGTATTGTGGTTCATGGTGTCAAGAAGAGCGAGATTTCCACCCAGGATCTCTCGAATATTTTTTACTTGCAGGCAAAGCGTCGGCTCGCTGAGCGTCGTGAGAACGAGGCCAAGGCGAAAGCCAAGCGTTGCGAGCGTGAGGCGCAGAAGGACAAGCGCTCAGGAGGTCGGCTGTGAGCGCCGATCTTACCCCCGCAATTATCGCTGCGAGCGGTGGCATGACCATGATCGCCGGGATCGCAGCACACGAGCATGTGCGTGACTCGAAGATGCGCAGTTCGCGCGTCCGCTTGTCGGTGCGGTTCCCGCATGATCTTGACCCTGCGGTCGCGGTTGCGGCGCTGAACGGGCTGGCGGGTTCGCCGTATACGAGCGAGCTGGTTGTCGAGGTGGCAGCCCGCGAGGGCTCCATCACCCACGCCGTGTGGGTTCCGGCGGCGGACCGCTCGTCGGTGGAGTCACTCCTGGGTGGTGTCATTGCCAGCCTGCGCGTGAGCGACGCCGAAGCGTCCCCGGAGGATGCGGTTACGGTGGCGCTGCGGCTGTTTATCGAAACACCGTGCGTTCTCTTGAGTGACGATCCGGTCTCGGCATCGCGGGCGCTCCTGGCCGGTCTTGCTGGCCTGCGCTCAGGCGAGCATGTCCTCATTCGTTGGGCGCTTAGACCGGGAAGCCCCAGGTCGAGACGAACCTCTGAGGAGACGGACGCGCGAGCCAGAGAGATCAGCGCGGCGTGGCACCGCAAGACCGCGCTCCCTGGCTTCAGCGTCAGCGGTCTCGTCTTGATTCGGGCATCGAAGGCCAGGGCACGGGAACTTGCCGGTCATATCCAGAGCGTTCTCCGATCCCGGCGAGGGCTGGCCGGCGGCATCCGCGTCACGACAGAGCGCGGCAGCCGTCGTCTTAATGCACTTCCTCGCACGACCCGCACCTCCGGCTGGCTCTCCAACATCGAGCTCCTGCCCCTGCTGGGTTGGCCGCTCGGGGCTGAGATGACCCCGAATGTCGAGGTTGGCACCCGCGAGCTGCTAGTCCCTGGAGGCATACCTCGCGCGGGGCGGCGGCTGTTTACCGGCCGTGATGTTCACGGGGAGCGTCCGGTGGCACTCGATGCCACTGCGGCCCGGCATCACATGGCGGTCTGCGGCCCGAGCGGTGTCGGCAAGAGCGTGTTGTTGGCCCGCTGCATCTTGGATGACATCGAAGCTGGCTACGGCGGGATCGTGATCGACCCGAAGTCTGACCTGATCGACACCGTCCTTGAGCGCGTCCCGGCCGATCACGCCGAGCGGATCGTGGTCCTTGATCCCGGCGATGTCCGTCCGCTTCCCGGTGTGGCGCTGCTGGCCGGTGGTGATCCTGACTCGCGGGCGGATGTGCTGACTGGCACGTTGAAGTCGATCTTCGCAGGCGCCTGGGGTGTACGTAGCGATTTCTATGGTCGCCTGGCAATCCGCACGTTGAGCGAGGTTCCCGGCGCGTCGCTTTCTGACATGGGCCGTCTCTTTTTCGAGGAGCCATTCCGGCGGGCAGCCATCGCGCGGCTGCGTGACCCGTTCCTGATCTCCTCGTGGCAGAGCTACGAGTCGCTCTCATCTGCGGCCCAGGCCGAGCACGTTCAAGCCCCGCTGGCGCGTGTGATGACGTTGTTGTCACGGCCACGGGTGCGAGCGGTGCTGGCGAGTCCCGAGCCGAAGCTCGACATTGCCCGGCTGTTTCGAGAGCGGAAGTGGTTGTTGGTGTCGCTCGCGCCGGGCGCGATCTCCGAGGCCGGGGCAACGCTCGTGGGTGCCGCGTTGATGTATTCGATCTGGAGCGCGATCGAGGCGCGAGTGCTGCTGGCACCGGAGCAGCGCCATCCGATCTTCCTCTACGTGGACGAGCTGGCGACCGTGACCAACGGGCTGCCGTTCGGGTTCGAGTTGTTGGCTGAGCGTGCCCGTGGGCTCGGCGCGGGCCTGACGGTCGCGTTGCAGACACTCGGTCGTATCCCTGAGCCGACGCGCTCTGCCGTGTTGGGCAACGTGGCGACATTCGTTGCGTTTCGGGCGGGGGCTATGGAGGCGTCTGCTGTCGCTCGCCAGCTACCAGGACTCAGTGAGGCCGATGTCGCTGCGCTCGGCCGTTTCGAGGTCGCGGCCAGAGTCGGCACCGGCTCCGGTAGCGCGGTGTCGGTCGTGACCGGCCGCACCGAGCCATTGCCACCTGTGACCGGGCAGGCCGAGGCGATCCGCGAGCGCTCAGCCGAGCGGTATGGAACGAAGCTCGAGCCGATGCCAGCGCCCGCCACGGCCGCCGAGCCGGACGGTGCGGATGACGTTCTCGGGTATGAGCGGAGGCGTTCGTGACCTATCCGCTCGGTTATCCGCTCGCGTCGAGTGGAACACCCAAGAACGCCCCAGGTGGCGGGGGTTCTACGCCAGCACGTCCAACGAAAGACCTACGGTCTTCTTCTCGCTTCTCCGCTCGCCAGCTGGCCCGGATCGGTGAGCGGCTGTCGGCTCGTGACCGAGAGATCCTGGCGACGGTCGCCCGGTTTCGCACCATGAGCGGAGAACAACTGCAACGCCTGTTCTGGCCCGAGGGCTCACCCGCGACCAGGGCGCGTCTGGCCCGCCACGGACTCGCACGGCTCAGCGAGCTGGGAGTGCTTGCGCCACTCGCCCGACAGGTCGGAGGTGTCCGCGCCGGGAGCCGTGGCCGGTGCTTCGCGGTCGGGGTGGCCGGACAACGACTACTCGCCAAGGAAGGCTCCACGCGCCGGGCACGCCACCCTCACACACCAGGCGAGCGGTATCTCGCTCACACCCTGGCCGTCGCCCACATCTACGTGGAGCTGAAGGAAGCAGAACGCCAAGGCAGAGCCGATCTGCTCGCCTTCGATCCTGAGCCTGCCTGCTGGCGAAGCTATGTCGGGCCGTATGGTGCGCGGCAGGTACTCAAGCCCGACGCCTACGTGAAGCTCGGCGTCGGGGAGTACGAGTTCTCGTGGCTCGTGGAGCTGGACATGGCGACCGAGGCGCTGACGACCATCGAGCGCAAGGCCCAACGACACCTCGACTACCACCGCTCAGGAGAGGCACGCCGCACCCACGGGATCTCACCGCGAGTCGCCTGGGTTGTCCCTGACGAGCAACGCGCGGGGTCGGTGCAACTGGCTCTGGATCGCCTACCGGCTGAGGTGGGGCGACTGTTCGCACTCACCACCCACGCCGGTGCGGTCACGTTCTTTTCAGAGGCACCACAGGTATGAGCACCGCCATGCACGCGCTCTACGAGGACGACACCAGCGCCTGGAGGCTGGTCGAGGCCGACGCGCTCACGCTGCTCGCCAAAATGCCCGAGAACTCAGTCGACGCGATCGCCACGGACCCGCCCTATGGCATCGGCTTCCACAATGAGGCTTGGGACGGAGCGGGCACGGCCGGGGAGCAACTCGCAGGTGGCGCAGCCTTCACAGCCTGGGCGCGAGTCTGGGCGGCTGAGTGCCGTCGTGTGCTCAAACCCGGCGGACACCTGGTCGCATTTGGTTCTCCGCGCACCTTCCACCGACTTACCACGGGCGTCGAGGACGCCGGGCTCGAGATCCGTGACGTGCTGATGTGGGTCCACGCTCAGGGCGCACCCAAGGCCCGCAAGCTCCCTGGCGGACGGGCAGCCATGCTCAAGCCCGCCTACGAGCCGATCCTGCTCGCACGGAAGCCCTTGAGCGGGACCACGCCACACAACGTCGAGACATGGGGCACGGGAGCGCTGAACATCGAGGCGTCCCGCGTCAACGGCTACTGGCCCGCTCATCTCGCGCTCTCTCACGCTCCCGACTGCACCGAGGATCGCTGCACAACGCGGTGCCCGGCCGGCCTACTCGATGCTGCTCACCCCGAGCTTCGCCCGAGTCGCCTGTTCTTCTGCGCAAAGGCATCCAAGGGTGAACGCGAGGCCGGGTGTGCGGAGCTGCCGCTGCAATCCGATCTGCTCTACAGCCGACCAGCCAAGCGGCGGCGGCGAAACATCCACCCCACCGTCAAGCCGCTCGCGCTGATGCGCTGGCTGGTTGCGCTCGTCACCCCACCGGACGGCGTCGTGCTCGATCCCTTCGCCGGGAGCGCCACCACCGGGATCGCGGTCGTCATGGAGGGTCGGCTGTTCCTGGGTATCGAACGCGAGCCGAAGTACATCGACATTGCTTGCGCTCGTCTCACCCATTGGGCGCACCAGGCACGAGAGCAATCGTGAGGGCTGGACAGCCCCACGGCGGGTGGAAGGACCACGGTCTTTCTGTCTGCCGTCAAGGCCATTCAACTCACAGGAGGTATCTAGTCGTGGCAGCTACAACAAAGGCTCAGGAGATATTCGAGGAGATCGAGAAACGGATCGCTTCGGGTATCGAGAAGGCGGATGCTTTCAAGCAGCTCGCCGATGAGACAGGCCGACCCTACGACTCAATGCGTGGGAGTTACTACTCCCACAAGAAAAAGCTCGAGGGCGGCGAAAGCAAACCACGAACCCGTCGCCGGGAGACGACACCCGACGACGCCATAGCCGACGCACGCGCAGCACTCGAACGAGCGATTGCATCAATCGACCGCGAGATCGAGGTCGCAAAGACCAGGGCTGAGGAGGCCAAGGCCGAGTACGAAGCCCTCAAAGCCAGTGCGTCCGACAGGAAGAAGGCCATCACCGAGCGCCTAGAGGCGCTGAAGTGAGATAACGCGGGCCGGTCTGGGTTACACACCTGGACCGGCTCGTACTACCAATTAACACATTGCTTAACTCAGGACTTAACGGGAAAATGGTTAAGCCAAATGAACTGAGAAAGGAGGAGTGTTGCCCCCATCCATCGCACTAATTGAGAAGCCCAACACCACCGTCACCGAGCTAGAAGCCACGGCGGTGATCTACCTGCGCGTCTCAAGTACCGGGCAGCTCACGGGGTATAGCCCCGAGGGGTACTCCATCGACGGGCAGCGAAAGGCGTGTGAGCGTCACGCGGCGGCGCTCGGCGCACGCATCATTGCCACCTATGTTGAGCCAGGCGCGAGCGCAACCAGCACGCAGCGTCCAGCGTTGCAGCGGATGCTTGCGGAGCTTGTGAGCATGAAACCGACCTATGTCATCTTCTACGATCTCTCACGGGTCGCACGCGAGGAGGCCGATGCGTTCTGGCTCCTGGGGGAGATCAAGCGCCAGGGCGCAAAGCTCGAGTCGACGCTGGAGCGTGTTGATGACAGCCCGCAAGGACTCCTCTTGTTCGCGATCATGGCGGGGGTTAACGCGTTTCGCTCACGCGGGGACGGCGAGAAGGTCAAGATGGGCCTGGAACGCAAGTTCGCCGATGGCGGCACTATCGGCCCCACCAGGATCGGGTATCTGAACGTGCGCGAGACAGCCGACAACGGCCGCGAGGTCCGCTCTATTGCGCTGGATGAGGATCGCTACCGGCTGATCCAGATCGCCTTCGACGCGTTCGCCACCGGGGATCATTCAGTCACGACGCTACGCGACCTGATGGAGGAGCTGGGGCTGCATACCCGCCCGACGGCCAAACGCGCAGCCAAAGCGCTGAGCCGCAACGGCATCCACCGTATCCTGCGCGATGACTACTACGTCGGGATTGTCACGAGCAAAGGCGTCAAGCGCGAGGGACGCCATCCCGCGATCATCGACCGGGCGACGTTCGAGAAGGTCCAGCAGATCCTCGACGCTCACCGCCACTCCGGCGACCGCACCAAGAAGCACTTCCACTACCTCAAGGGCTCGATCTTCTGCGACTACTGCGGCAGACGGCTCGTCTACGGGCGCCACCGAGGAAACGGCGGGGTCTATGAGTACTTCAGTTGCCTCAGCCACCAAGCAAGACGCCCCAGCTGTGGAGCCAGACACCTACCCGTCGCTGATGTCGAGAAAGCGATCGAGGACTTCTACCGCTCCATCCAGCTCACCCCGGAACAGATCGAGAAAGTCCGCGGGGACGTAGGCGAGCAAGTCGAAGAGCGTCTCGCAGTCGCACGCAAACAATCCGAGCACCACAGCCGCCGCTTGCAAACGCTCCAAGGCGAGCAGCAAAAGCTACTCCAGCTCTACTACAACGGCGGCGTCTCCGAAGAGGTCATGCAAGCCGAGCAGACCCGCATCGAGGCCGAGCGCACCCAGGCCCACCACTGGATCGAGGCCGCAACCCACGAAGCCAAAGACGTCACGGACGCACTCGATGATGCCCTGACCATCGTCGGACGCTGCCACGAGACCTACATGGAAGCGAGCCCGATGCTACGGCGCCTGATGAACCAGACCATGTTCGAGCGGCTACTCATCCGCAGCGACAACATCGGATGCGAACAGCAACCGACCTTCCGGCACATCAGCCGCCTAGGGCGCGGCTGCCAGACCCCCGCCAAGCCCCGGAACCCCCGGAATAGGCAAGACCCCCGGCTTTTCGGGGGTCTTGGTTCCAACATAGAGCAAATGGTGCGGATGAGAGGACTCGAACCTCCACCTGGTTTCCCAGACACGGACCTGAACCGTGGACACTGGCGAAAGACGCGTCCGCTGGCGTCCAGATCGTCCGTTCTGTCCGGTTTCGAGGCCGCATCGGACGTATCGGACGATCTGACTGTTGCCACGATGTTGCCAAGGATCTGGGGCTCGACATGCGACAATTCGGTCATGGCATCAGCACCGATGAAGATCACGCTGCGAGAGCCTGGTGTCGCCGGCTCATATGAGCTGGTGGAGCGTCGGGGCGACGGCTCGCTCCTGCTGCGCCCCGAGCATGAGCGCCTGTCGGATGTCCTGCGCGAGACCGAGGGCCAGGTCTTTCGAGACGACGAGTTCGCTGCGCATCTCGAGCGGGTTGCGGCTAGCGAGGACGACCTTCCGGTCGACCCGCCCGCGTAGGCGTGCCGACGTTCGAGAGGCTCGCTCGCTTCGATCGCGAGTTCCGTAGGCTGCCGCGCGAGTTGCAGCGGGCCTTCCTGGCGGTGCTTCCGGTGTTCGTCGCTGCTCTCAAGGAGGATCCGCCGGTGTTCCCGCCGGCTTTGCGCGTGCATCGGGTGCAGGGGAGGGCCGGCGTCTGGGAGATCACGTTCGCGCCTGATGGGCGGGCGACGTTCGAGTATGGCGCGGAGGTCATGGCCGGAGAACCGCACGTGATCTGGCGTCGGGTCGGCACGCATGCGGTGTTGAGTCAGCCGTAGGTGCCCTTTCCTACTACGACTATCCAATGCGCTTGGTAGGACAGCTCTCGAACCCTGCGTCGAACCTGCAAGCCATCCTGAACCTCATACCGCCTGCAATCACTTCTCGGAAAGGACCCGAAGTCGCCATGGGTCATCGGCAACATCCCCTTCACCTGCGGTCATGCGTTTGGTGCCTGTGAATACTCAAGGTATTTCAAGTGCCACGTGTCAGGCTTTGAGGGGAAGGTGGTCAAAGTCGTCGGGGCGTTCACGGGCGGACGCGAGAAGACGACCACTGCAGTGTCCTGTCGGCGTTCGATTCGAATCAGCGGCATACTGCGACCACGCGGCTGACCCCAGCCTCGAGTCCTTCCTTCATTCGATCTATCGAAGCCCTGCTGGTCGTGAAGTTACCGACGGGCGCCCTGGCAGGTACGGACAGCTGGGATCGGAGGCCAAGTGGTCGCCGGTCACGGCAAATGCCCGTGCCCGGCTGCCGCCGCATACCTCACGGAACTCACAGCGACCACACCTGCCCTTCAGTACCTTTGGGTCACGCAATTCGCGAAACAGCGACGATTCGCGGTACAGCGCGACGGGATCCTCCTCGCGCACGTTTCCAGCGGACAGGGGCAGGAAACCAGAGGGCATCACCTCTCCCAGGTGTGAGACGAACATGAAGCCGCGTCCATCGTTCACACCTTTGGCGGGACCGGGGCGGTCCAGCCCGTCGGCAAAGCGGAATCCAGCACCGGCAAGGCGGGAGGATCGCTGGCGCACGATTCGCCGAAACTGCGGCGCCGCGGTCGCCTTGACGTCAAACGAGGCCGACTCCCCGAGTTCGCACAGCCAGCCGAGCACCTCCTCGTGTTGCTCTGCGGTCAGCATCGGCAGCGTCCTGCCACGCCCGACCGGCACGAGGAAGAAGACCGACCACTGAACGACCGCCCACCGCTCGAGCAATGGGATGAGCCGCTCGAGCTCCCCGACGTTGTGGGCACACACGGTCGTGTTGATCTGGAGCGGCATGCCCTCAGCCCGCGCATTGTCGATGCCCGTCAGCGTCCGCTCGAACGAGCCCTCAAAGCCTCTGAATCGATCGTGGACTGAAGCGCTGGCGCCGTCCAGGCTAAAGGCGACTCGCCGCACGCCCGCGGCGCGTGCCTGATGCATCCGTGCTCGGGTTGCAAGCGCAGTAGCCGTGGGCGTCAGCGAGACTCGCAACCCACGTTCATCGGCATGACGTGCGAGCTCGTAGAGGTCGCGCCGCATCAACGGATCGCCGCCCGTGAGGACGAGGATGGGACGCCCGAAGCCAGCAAGCCGATCGATGAGACGCTTGCCCTCGATCGTGTCGAGCTCGCGCGGGTTGCGCTGGGGCTGCGCATCGGCACGACAATGGACGCACGCGTAGGCGCATGCGCGCGTGACCTCCCATGCGATTGTGAATGGTGCGAGGTCGAAGTCGACCATGCTAAGCCTCTTATCGCGCGACGCACGCGCAGCTCGCACGTCGGGGCGAAGGCTCGACGAGGGCGCGCCGGTCAGAGAGAACGCTGGTGCTGGCCGATCCATCAGCCGCTCTTGGGCACCATCTGGACGAAGTCGCCGAAGCGCTCTGGCTCCTCCAGTCTGCACGACCACACCAAGCGGTCGTTCCAGACCGTCATATCGGGACAGCCATCGCACATGTTCTGGCGCCCATCCTCGTAGATGTCGGCCGGCTGGATGATCATCACCGACTGGAAGCGGAGCCTCTCCAGCAGGCGCGAGGGCTTGCGGGTGCATGCGGCCAGCCAGCGGCGGGCGACGCCCCGCAGCTTCGGGTCCAGCGTGGACAGCAGCAGCATCGCCCTGCCACGTGCCAGTGTCTCCGGTCTCGTGTAGGCGAGATATCTGCCTGTTGTGAGGTGGTGGAATGTCTGCGCCAGCTCCATGGAGCGCGGCCCAACGTAGCCGTAGATCCGCTCCTTGGTGCCGAGGCGACCGGCGAGCAGCCACTTGAACGTGTCTAGCTGCTCGGTCCCATTGAGGTAGGCGGCGGGGGCGAAGTCGGGGAAGCGCTTGCGGATCTCGGCCACGATCTCGGTCGATTGGATCTCGTGTGGAGCCTGTTCGCTGGTGGCATAGGGCATCGCGGAGAAATCGACCCGAGTGCCTTTCACGTAGTGGTCAAAGCCGCCGCCCACCACGCCTGCTCGAAATGCGATGAACACGACTGTGTTGACGATCTCGATGTTGCGCTGAGCCCATTCCACCACGTCGGGCACGTACCGCAGCGTGTCCTCATACACGGTCGCGTTGAACGAACAGCCGATCTCTCCTGCCGCGGCGACCATCTCGGCGTAGCGCTGGCGCAGCTCGCATAGCTCGATCTCATCCGCGTCCTTCCAGCCCGGGCGGCCCTGCTTGGAGTCGATGTGAAACGTGAAGCCGGCCACCCCGGCGTCCTTGAGCTCGCCCAGCAGCTCCTCGGTGAGAGCCAGGCCGTTCGTGTTGACGATCGGCTTGAGGCCGTCCCCCGCGACGATTCGGACGATCTCGACGATCTCCGGATGGACGAGCGGGTCGCCGCCCGCGATCGACACGCCGTCCACTGTGCGAAAGCGTTGAAAGACATCGAGATCATGACGGACCTCATCGAGCGTCTTGTGCCCACGCGGGTCGTTCTCCCGGTAGCAGCCGAGGCACGCCAGGTTGCACTTCTTGGTCGGCTCCAGCCAAGCGATGGCGTTATCGGGCAGCGACCACGGCAGACGATAGAGCTGGCGATGATCGAGGGTTGCGTTCATGCGCTGCCTCCTGCCCACTTGTGTTAGGTGACCCTAATTCGGGCACCCTAACACAGCTATGGCGGCGGCGATCACGGCCTGTCAATCGGTCGACTGCCGGTCTCGCCAGGGAACCGTTGAAAGCGACGCCGGGCTCAACGGTGGCGATGTCGCGGTCGCGCGGTGGGTTCGATCCGTGGAGATTTCAGGTCTCCCGCGCCCGCGTGCTCAGTCGCTGATCTCGCAACCGGCGTCTCGGGTGCTTGGCAAGGCCTCTCCGTGGAGACTACGGGGAGCCTCACCGTGGTAAGCACCCATCCCACGTGTGGCTCTCCCGCTTGTGGAGGCTCGCGTGCACTCTTACGGTTGACGCTGTGCCGAGCGGGATGCTTGCGACCGAGGCCGTGGGCGAGACCGCTGGCCTCTTGGATGCTCCGCTGCTGCGCGCCCTGCGCGGTGAGCCTGTGGAGCACACCCCCGTCTGGTTCATGCGCCAGGCGGGGCGTTCGCTGCCGGAGTATCGCGCTGTCCGTCGAGGGGCGACCCTCATGGAGATCACGCACTCTCCGGAGCTCACCGCCGAGGTGACGCTGCAGCCCGTGCGTCGTCACGGCGTTGACGCGGCGATCCTGTTCTCGGACATCGTGACGCCGCTCGAGGCGATTGGCGTGGATGTTGAGATTCGTCCCGGCGTGGGCCCCGTGATCGGCACGCCGATTCGCACCTCGCGCGATCTGCGTCTACTGCGCCCATTCGAGCCAGACGAGGACGCGCCGTGGCTGGGGGAAGGTGTGCGCCTTGCGTGTTCAGAGTTGAGCGTGCCGCTGATCGGCTTCGCCGGTGGCCCGTTCACGCTCGCCAGCTATCTGGTCGAGGGCGGGCCATCCAAGGCGCAGGCGCGCGCCAAGACGCTGATGCTCAGCGATCCCGTCACCTGGCAGGCTCTGCTTGAGCGGTTGGCCGACATCGCGCTGGCCTCGCTCACCGTGCAGGTGCAGGCCGGAGCGCAGGCCGTGCAGGTTTTCGACAGCTGGATTGGGTCGCTGTCGGCTCGCGACTACACGGCGCACGTGCTGCCCGTCGTTCGGCGCCTGTTCGACAGGCTCGCCGCCTTGCGGGTGCCACGCATCTACTTCGGGCTCGGCGCCACCCACCTGCTCGAGTCGATGGGCTCGGCCGGCCCGGACGCCGTGGGGCTCGACTGGCGGGTGCCGCTCGAGGAGGGTCGCATGCGCCTGCCCCCCGAGGTCGCCCTGCAGGGGAACCTCGATCCGGTTGCCTGCCTGGCGCCTCGCCCCGTGCTCGAGGCGGAGGTAGCCGAGGTACTCGCTCGGGCCCCCGCGAGAGGGTACGTGTTCAACCTGGGCCACGGCGTGCCACCGACGACCGACCCGGGCGCGCTCACGCATATCGTCGAACTCGTGCACGCGCATCGGGCGCGGCACGTGGATCCCTCGCCATGAGCGGCACGGCTGTCCTGGCGATGGCCTACGGGACACCGGCGGGGCCGGAGGAGCTCGAGGCCTACTACACCCACATCCGCCGCGGTCGACCGCCGACTCCTGAGCTGCTCGCCGAGTTGCGCGGCCGGTACGAGGCGATCGGCGGGCACTCTCCGCTTCTGGAGCTGACACGCGCCCAGGTCGCAGGGCTGGAACGCGCGCTTGCCGACGAGGGCTACCCGGATATCCGAGTTGCACTGGGGATGAAGCACGCGCCGCCCTTTATCGAGGACGCGGTCGCAGAGCTGGCCGCCGCGGGATCGCGCCGGATTCTCGGCCTGGTGCTCGCGCCTCACTACTCGAAGCTGAGCGTCGGCGAGTACGCCGAGCGGGCGAGCGCTGCGGGGGCGGCCGCGCCCGGAGCGCCCGAAGTGTCAGTCGTTCGCTCCTGGCACCTGGCACCCGGCTATCTGGACTTTCTCTCGCAGGCGGTCGGCGACGCCCTCCGAGCATTGCCGGCAGAGGCTGGCGTGCGCGCACACGTCCTGTTCACCGCCCACAGCCTCCCCACACGAATCCTTGACGAATCGGATCCCTACCCTATGCAACTACGAGAGACCGCCGCTGCGGTGGCGGCGCGTGCGGGGTTGGAGCGCTGGTCGGTGGCGTGGCAGAGCGCCGGGCGAACCCCGGAGCCCTGGCTCGGCCCAGACGTCCTCGAGGTGCTGGGCGACCTGGCCGCCGCGGATGTCGACGCCGTCGTGGTGTGCCCGGCGGGTTTCGTCGCCGACCATCTCGAGGTCCTCTACGACCTCGACATCGAGGCTCGAGCCCGCGCACGGGAGCTCGGGATCGCGTTCGCCCGAACCGCTTCGCCGAACGCCGACCCGCGCTTCATGCGCACCCTCGCAAACGTAGTTCTTGAGCACGTCATCGACGGCGCGGCGACGCCATGACCTGTAGCTCACAACGGCGATGAGCGAGCGTCGAGGAGTCGTCGTCGTGGGAGGTGGGATCGCCGGGCTTGCCGCCGCTCACCGCCTGGCCGGGGTGCCCGGCGCGGCCGATCGCACGGGCACCGCCGGCCCACAGATCACGCTGCTCGAGGCAGACGACCGCCTCGGCGGCAAGATCCGCACTGAGGTCTTCGCCGGGCGCCCGCTCGACGTCGGTGCTGAGGCGTTGCTTGCACGCGTCCCGGCGGGACTCGAGCTCTGTCATGAGCTGGGGCTCGAGCATGATCTGGTTGCGCCCGCCAGCGACCAGCCCTACGTATGGACAGACCGTCTGCGCCCGCTGCCGCCGCGGCTGATGGCCGGCGTGCCCGACGGTTCACAAGCCGTGATCGCCTCCGGCATCCTCTCGCCCGCCGGCCTTGTCCGTGCCGGCCTCGACCTGATCGCCCCTGCTCGTGCTCTGACACACGACGTCTCGATCGGATCGCTGGTGCGGCGTCGTCTCGGCAACCAGGTGCTCGAGCGGCTCATCGACCCACTGCTCGGAGGTATTCACGCGGGGAATTGCGACGAGCTCAGCGTGCGTGCGACTGCGCCCCAGCTCGAGGCCGCTCTGAAGGCGCGGCGCAGCCTGGTTCGCGGACTGCGCGCGCTCTCCGGCGGGTCGCTGCCGGCCCCGACGGGGCCGACGTTCCTGACGCTGAGCGGGGGCCTCGAGGAGATGGTGCGGACGCTGCGCGAGCGCCTGCCCACCGTCGAGTTCCGCACGGGCTCGAGACTGCAGGGCCTTGAAGCCCTGCCCGGCGGCGGCGCGCGTCTGACGCTGGCCGGTGGAGAGGTCCTGAGCGCCGACCACGTGATCCTGGCCCTGCCCGCCTTCGCCGCCGCGGCCGTCCTCGGCGAGGCCTGCCCGGCGGCCGCGGCCGAGCTCGAGCAGATCCCCTACGCGTCGGTGGCGACGATTGGACTCTCCTATCCAGTCGAGGCATTCGACCGCCCGCTGGCCGGGAGCGGATTCTTGGTGACACGGGGTCGCGGGCGCACGATCACCGCCTGCACCTGGTCCTCCGCGAAGTGGCCGCACCTGACAGGCGACACAGTGCTTCTGAAGTGCTCCGCGGGTCACGCGGGCCACCGCGCCGCACTCGAGCTCGACGACGAGCAGCTCGTCGATGCTGTGCGCGCAGACCTCACGCAGGCCATGAAGCTCCGCGCGGAGCCGCTCGAGCAGCGGGTGTTCCGCTTCGAGCGCGCGCTGCCGCAGTACGCCGTCGGTCATCTCGAGCGAATCGCTCGCGTCGACGCCGCGCTCGCATCGCTTCCGAGCGTGAGCCTCTGCGGCGCCGCCTACCGAGGTGTTGGCGTGGCGGCCTGTATCCGTGACGGCCAGGTGGCCGCCGAGGGCGTCCTCGCGGCCCTGTCCGGCAGGCCCGACAGCGTTGAGCGGATGGCGCCGTCGAGCCTGGCCCCGACTCCTACCTAGTTAGCCCTGACGAAAGGGAGCACAGCCATGTCCACCGTTCTTCCACGCAAGCAGACCGAGACGACGGGCGACTTCCCGGTAGGCCTCGCCTTCACCGCGTATGCAGCCTTTCGCGTGTCTGAAGCGCTCTCCCACCGCCCGCGCGCCGACCTGGCGGCAGAGGCCGAAGCGGCACTCACCGAAGCCGAGGGTGTTGCCATCCGCGGCTCCTACTCCACGGTGGGCATGCGTGCCGACTGCGACCTGCTGCTATGGCTCGCCGGACCGTCCGCCGAGGCCATGCAGGCCTCACAGGTGGCGCTGCGTAGAACGCAGCTCGGCAGCACCATCGAGCCGTTCTGGCAGGCGGTCGGAGTACACCGCGAGGCAGAGTTCTCCAAGTCCCACGTGCCCGCGTTCTTTGCCGGAGAGCCTCCACGGCGATGGCTGTGTGCCTATCCGTTCGTGCGAACCCCCGAGTGGTACCTCCTGGACCCTGATCGGCGACGCGCCCTGCTCATCGAACACGGCCGTATGGGCCGCGAGTACCCCGACGTCCGCGCCAACACGGTCAGCGCCTTCGGGCTTGGCGATTACGAGTGGCTGCTCGCCTTCGAGTGTGACGACGTGGTACGGATCCTCGACCTGATCCGCCACCTACGGGGTGCGCAGGCGCGTCTTTACACCAACAACGAGCTGCCGTTCATCACTGGCATCCGCAAGCCTCTCGCGGAGATCTTGGCGAACCTGCCCTAGTCCGGCGTGCTCTCGAGAACCCGAGATACCCATGGTGGGCTGCGTGTGGACAAGAACCCGATCTCGGCAGCCGATAGGCGAGCTGAACCGATGATGAACATGACCTCCCCGACCTACAAGGCCTCCGCGGCTGCACACTGGGGCAGTGCAGGGCTCGGTCGTGTGAGGCGACGCCGGCTTGCGGCCTGGGCGGCGGCAATGGCGCTGCTCGGGTGGGCCATGATGACCATCGGCGCGTTCGTGCGCGCATCCGAATCCGGGCTTGGCTGTCCCGATTGGCCGGCGTGCCATGGCCAGCTCGTCGCAGGTGGCGACCACGCCCTGATCGAGGAGCTCCATCGCTGGGTCGCAACGGTGCTCGTCGTCGGTGTGGTCGGCTTGGCGGTGATGGTGTTCCGCGGCTACCGCCACGAGCGTCGGCTGACTCGCCCAGTGGTTTGGATGCTCGCGCTGCTCGCGCTCCAGGTTGTCCTGGGCGGCGTGACGGTGCTGCTTCGCAACGTCGCTTGGACGGTCGTCGCCCACTACGGCGGGGCTGCGCTGCTGGTGGGGTCGATCGCGCTCGTCGCCGTACGACTCGCCTTCCCGGCCGCTGAACCGGTGCCGCACGACTCGTTCTCACGACTGATTGGATGGTTCGTTGCGCTCAGCTTTGGCCTGCTGGTGGCCGGCTCGACCCTGGCCAACGCGGGCTCCGACAGCGCATGCGGTCATGGGTACCCGCTATGCAACGGATCCCTGTTCCCGTCCTTGAACCACCTGGTCGTCATCGCTCTCATCCACCGTGTTTGGGCGGGCGCGCTGCTCGTGCTCGCCCTGTGGGTGCTGTTGCGCAGCGGCCGTGATCGGGCGGGCGTGGCGCCGATCAAGTGGGCGGCGGCGGTGGTGCTCATCCTCTATTGCGTCCTGGCGGGTCTCGGCTTCGTCATCGTTGGCGTGAGCGACAGCCACGCCATCGAGGTGCTGCACTCATCGGTCGCGTCGCTGACGTGGCTGGCGCTAGCAACGCTGCTGTCGCTGACCTGGACGCTGGCGACATGAGCTGCATGAATCCTAAGTGCTCTGGCACGGAAGTTCGGCGACGTATTCGGCACGGACACGCTCGCTCTTGGCGGCCAGCAGGCGCCCGTCCGGTGCCGAGACAGAGCGCTGCTTGTCGTCCGTTCCGGTCGTCTGCTTGACCTGCGCTTGCACGCTCGGTTTGGCCGCAAAGCATAAGCGCAGCGAGAGAGTGGCGCGTGACCGTAGGCACGGGCCACTATTCCGACCGCTCCACCCGAGCTACGCGGTGGAGCCGGAGTCCGCGGGAGGGGCACCTCGTTCTGCGATGCCCTCAACGCCGAGCTTTCGTTTTACCTCCGGGGATGGCCTACGCAACTCCGGTCCGATATTGATGTCTTAGCTGTCATGAGACGAGTTCTGGCGCTAACTGTCTGGATTGCACTGTCTGCCGCGAGCAGCGCCGTTGCAGCGCCAACGTTGATCGCGCCCCTGCACGGGGGGACCACCATCGAGTCTTTCGGCGACTTGCAGGTGTGGAGTGATTACAACGCGACCGACAAGAGCTGGCACCTTGTCGTGGACAGCGACGGCCTGATCTCGACGCCGCCTGTCCCTGCCGCCACACGTACGATCGAAGCCGACGTTGGTCCTGGTCCATCCGGCTCACCGCTACTCGTCTACAAGGTCTGCCCAAGCGGCTGCCATCTTGTCGTTTCAGGAGTCGATGGGAGCGATCCTCGTGCGGTCCCCGGCAGCGACGCGGCTCGGGAGCCGACGATTTGGGGCGATCGGGTCGCTTGGGTGAGGGGCGCGAATCAGGTGATGACAAGCCTGCTCGACGGCAGCGGGCGAAGAATGCTCGGCGGCGCGCCGCGAAGGCTGTGCCAGCCAGCAAACAAAGAAACGCGCGCGAGCTGCGAAACCACGACGAACCGCAGCGTCACCGGTCTGCAGCTGTACTACGGGCGGCTGGCGCTAACCGACTCGTTCTACACCAGAAATGGAGGCGGGAACGGCGAAGGCGAGGTCCTGACCGAGTCGGTCAAGGGCGGTCCGCAGCATCTCATCGCGCTGCAAGGGGTTGAAGAAGGCGGGGGAGAAACGTTCTGGCTCGGTCCCTCCTGGTCAGAAGGAAAGCTCTACTTCTACGCGGACGGTCTCTCTGAGTGCGTCGAACACTGCATCTACGTGTATGGATTCGATCCGACGCACGATACGTATGTTCGAGCGACTGCGTCCACCGAGCTGACCGGATTCGCGATGGCAGCAGGGCTTCGGGCGTATGAAGCGACCGCTCCCGGCAACGGCGAAACCACTCCGAAGGCCTGTGCAGAAGCACTCAAGGGCGAACCGGCCGGGGAATACCTCATTACGGTGATTCCGTGCGTCGTACGCCTGAGCGGTCCGATTGCGTTCAGGCCAACACGCCCACCCATCTCGTTTCCCTGATTATCAGGCTCCGTGACCAGGACGGCCCTGAGGCTGGCTCCCGGGCCGGTTTGCGGCGGTAAACGGTGTCTGGGGGGCGTGTCAGCGCAGACGAGCGCCGTCGCGTCGTTCGGGCTGGCGCGGAGTAGCGTCCTGAGCGGCCTGTCGCTTTGGCTCGGGAGTGGTGCTTCCTGCTACAAGCGAGCGTCCACGCCGCGACCGCGCAGGCACCCGCCTTGGACGACAAGCAGCGCGCTGTCTCGGCACCGGACGGGCGCCTGCTGGCCGCCAAGAGCCAGCGTGTCCGTCTGCCGAATGCGTCGCCGAACTTCCGAGTCAGGGCACTAAGCCAGCCCCATCGCGTTCGGAGGCTACTCGCAGCTGACGTGGGCCAGGGCGCGCTTCGCGTCGCTGAGGGTCGACAGCCAGGCGCTCTACGATCTCGCCAGCGCGTAAGCTTGGAGCTCTGGGAGGCGAGCCGCAATCTTCCGGCTGATTTCCTTCGGATGCTCCCGCCGCCGCAGGTCGAGATCCACAGCCGATACACCTCCATCGACCACTCGCGACAGCGAGGCCACTGAGTAGCCGCAGGACAATCAACAGTCCGCGCCGTTGATCTCCTCGACAACACGCCGCCTGACCCCTCGCCCCACCGGCTCCATAAGACCCTCAAGAAGGCCGTCCAGGTCCGGTCGTTGTACCCGGCTCCGCATTGGGCCAGGGGTCGGCCCCCGTCGTGGACGCGGGCGGGCCAGCCGCAGGGCCACAAACCCGCGCCGCGTGGCACACGCGCTGCCGCCCGCCAGTCTCGCACCAACCGTGAACCAGAGCGCCCCGCAGCACCCCTCACGCGCTCAGTGCTTGCGCTTGCTCACGAGCTTGATCGTGAGCGCGTGGCTGAGCTTCGCCGGGGCGGTTCCGGGACGGCTGATGATCACGGTGAGCACCCCGCTGAGCTTGTGCTTCTTCCTCAGCGTCGCGCCGGCCGCCTTGCTGAGCTTCAGGACGATGCTCTTGCTCTTGCTGCCCGCCACCGAGAAGGCCACCCTGCCGTACACCGGCGGGGCCTTCGCCTTCGCGCTGGCCGCCGAAGTGTGCCCCGCGCCCGTGCCCGTGAGCGTGGCGCTGCCTTTGCAGCCGGCGGGGTTTTTGCAGCGGGCGATGAACACGAACTGGCCCCAGTTGACCGTCTGTTCGGAGCCGGGTTCGATCCCGAAGAGCCCCGCGGCCACGTCGCCCCAGCCCAGTTCGGGCGGGATGTAGGTGGGTTTGGGGACGTAGTGCAGCGTCGTTTCGCCGGGCGGGGTCACCGTCGGGGTGCTCGTGGTCGTTTTCGTTTCTTCTTTGTGTTCTTCTTTGTGTTCTTCTTTGGAGCCTTCCACCCCGCCGAACACGTAGGCAGCTCCCTGCGCTTCGTGGGAGCCGACTTTCGCGAGGTCCGCCCCCTCCAGGATCGTGGAGCCCGAGACGCCCACCGAGACGGCCTGCTGCAGTCCGCCGCCGCTCGCCGAGATCTTCGTGGCGGTCGAGGTGCTCGCCCATCCGCCGCCCGGTTCGGTGTAGAGGTAGACGGCGCCCTGCTGGGAGGTCGCTTCGAAGGCGGCGAACTGGGCGCCCACGACGACCGTTTTGCCGGAGACCCCGACCGACCCGCCGAAGTGCTCCCCGCCCAGCGGGTCCGAGGGTGTCAGCCGCGCGGCGGGACTGGATGTGTTTTCCCAGCCGCCTCCAGGCTTGACGAACACGTACGCCGCGCTCGGGGTTGCTCCCACGTTGGCGTCGTTGGGCGCTCCGGCGACGAGCGTCGCGCCTTCGAGCGCCACCGAGACGCCCAGCGTTTCGTCTTCTTTGCCCGCGCTGGCGGTTAGCTTCGCCTGAGCGGTTTCCGACCAGGTCTTGCCTTCTGCCTTGGTGAAGACGTAGACGGCGCCCTGGTAGGCGTGCGTGCTCTCTTTCGCGTTAGGCGCGCCGACCACCGCGACGTTCCCTGAGATCGCGACCGAGCCGCCGAGCGCGTCGCCGCTCACGCCGTCGCTCGCGGTGAGCTTCGCCGTCTCGGTCTCGCTCGTCCAGCCGCCGCCCGGCTTGCTGAACACGTAAGCCTCACCCTGTTTATAGGGAGATTGGGGTGAGGGATCGCCGACGAGGACGGTCGCGCCGTCGGTCGCGACGGAGGAGCCGAAGTAGTTGTACTGCGTGGCGTCGGTGGGTCCGAGCTCGGCGTTCTGGGTCGCGTTGACCCATCCGCCTCCGGGCTCGACGAACAGGTAGGCCTTGCCGGCGTAGGTCACGGCCGAGACCCCTTCGCCCTCTGTCGCGCTCGCAGCGCCCACCACGATCGTCTGGCCGGAGATCGCGACGGCCTGCCCGAAGCCATCTCCGTAGACGTTGCCCGAGTACTCTTCCCTGTCGGCGTCAGAGGCGAGCAGGCGCGCCGTCTGGGTCGCGCTTCCCCAGCCGCCGCCGGGCTCGGTGAAGACGTAGACGGCGCCCTGGGGGTGGGGGCTCCCGTTGAGTTCCGCGCCGCCGCTGATCGTCGCGCCGGACGCCCCCACGACGATCGTCGAGCCGGAGATCGCCACCGCGGTGCCCATCTCCTCGAAGGCCGCTCCGTCGGAGGCGCTCAGCTGTCCCTCCTGGAAGATCGGATCGATCGTGATCGGGTAGCGCGCTCCCGCGGTCCGCACGTGCAGGATCACGCGCCCGCGGGCGAGCGACATCCGGGCTGGCAGCGCGCGTCCGCGCGCATCGAAGGCGCTCAGCTGCCCGTAGCGCAGCGCGACCGCACCGTTTGGCGCCAGCAGCTCGAGGCCCGTGCCCCCGGGCAGCATCCGCGCTTGGAGCGTGCCGCTGAGGGCCAGCGACACGGACAGCGACGCGGCGTGCGGGGCGAGCGGCCGCGCCACGGAGAAGCCCTGCTCGAGGCCGAGCGGACCATTTGCGTACCACTCGCTCACGGACCCCCGGCGGTAGGTGATCCGGTCTCCCTTGACAACCGGCGGCGCGGCGAGCGCACCGAAGCGCATGCTGCCCGCTGCGATCGTCTGCAGCGACAGGCCGATCTGACCACCGCGGGTGCTCACGGTAACCCCGCCGCTATTGAAGCTCGCAGTCAGTCCCTGCGTGGGGTCGTGCGCGGTCGCCCCGCTCGTGGTGGGCAGTGCCCAGTAGGCATGATCGTCGGCGCCCAGAGCACGCGAGATAGCCAGCTGTGCGAGCGCCGGGACCTGGGCCCATCCCGAGCCCGAGTGCGGCGCAATATTCGGCCGGATTGGTGCCACCGCCGAGCGCCCGGGGCTGGAGGCGAGGATTCCCGCCATGCAACCCGTGGCCGCGGCCAGCAGGCCGATGAGCAGGACTCGCCAATGCGGGAAGAGATCAGCGCGATCGCCGCCCGCCTCGGCTGCCGCCCCCGCGCGCACCGAGGTCGCTGCGAGCGAACCCGCTGGTGCCGAGCGCACAAGGCAGCTCTCAGGCGAAGAATCTGGACCGGTAAGCATTCAGACAAGATAGGCGATGTGCGTACGCAGTTGACGCCTGCTTCCGCAGCCAAGCAGGCGTGTGGAGGAACTGGCCCCGCGCTATCGCTCAGGACGGTGGGTGTCGCGCAAACCTGGCTCCGTCCGATCTTCGTAGTTCTCCACATGCCTGGGGCGCCATAACACCCATCCTGGGCGCTCATCGAAGAATAGCGTCGTGTGCGGCGACTGGGCTGCGACTGGGCTGGTAGCCCAAAAGAAGGCTGTGATGGGCAAGACAGCTGCAGAAATGGTGGGCGACGCCAAGGCTCAGGTCGAGGGCATCCCCACAGGATGCCTCGGCTGAGGCAATCAGGAAGCTAACAACGAAGTAGGAAAGGGAGCAACTGAGATGCACGGCCCCCCTACACATCCACGCTCTATCGTCCTGGCCGCCACGGCTGCATTGCTGGTGCTCGGGATCTGCGCGACCGCGCTCGCTGCGCACCCTGTCGCCGGCAAGACGTACACCGGCTATAGCACCTTGCCCCCAATTAACGGCCACCGCGGTCCGGTCAGCTTCAGCGTTTCGAGCAATGGCCGCAGTCTGCTGGCATTCAAGTACGGCACCGTCGGCTGCACTCCGGTGAGCACCTTCACCGGCGACCCATACACGAGCGCGGCCAACATCATCAAGGTCGGAACAATCACATCGTCCGGCAGCGGCAGTTTCTCCGCCACGAACGCCAAGTCCACGTACCTGAACAGCAAGAAGGGCAAGAAGTACATCACCATTTCGGCGATCGCTGGCAAGTTCAAGACCGCGAACAGCGCCACCGGAACGATCACCTTCTCCCAGAAGGTAGCCGGGCCTGGCGGCGCCAACAACAGTTGCGGTCCCTACACAATCCATTTCACCGCGACGACCAAGTAGCGCAGAACGCAACCGCCTCGGCGTCGGCCACGACGGTCGACGCCGATCGGGCGGTCCGACGGCCTCCGCTGGTCCGGGCAGCCGTCTCGCGCCCAGAGGCCGCTGCCGCGTTCGGCGCGAAGCAGCCACATCCGTCGGCGCGCAGCTCGTGCTGAGGTGGACCGTGATGGCCGTGCCGATGACGTTCGCCTCGGCCGATCGGGTGAGCGCTTCGTCGCCGAAGCGGTCGCAGGCGGGAAGCCCGCGCGGACGGTGGATGCGATCGTCGGCTCTGGCGAGTGCCGGCGGCAGCGCAGCCACCTGGAGGCGGGTGGCGGGTTACCCCCGAACCGTCGCGCCGGTGCTGTGGCCGGCTCGCATGGCAGGCAGCGAGCGGCTTTGGGACCGCAAGCTTCGGGGTTGGCAAGATCCACCGAGGACCGTCGTCCGATAGTGTGGCGCGACTGAGCCGACCGGCTGGGAGAGGAGAGCGCAGCATGTACGTACGGATCGCGCGGTTCGAGGGTGGCGACCGCAACTGGGACGAGTTCGCCGCGGGCGTTCGCGACACCATTCGCAGCGGCGGGCAGGGCACTCCGTTTGAGAAAGCGATTGACGCCGTCGCGCGGATGATGCTGCTGGTCGATCGCGAGGGCAATCGCGGAGCGAACCTGGTCCTCTGTGAGACAGAGGACGACCTGCGGCGGGTCGATGCTGCGCTGAACGAAGTGACGCCGGCCAGCGGGCGCGGTGCCCGAACCTCGGTGGAGATGTACGAGGTGGTGCTCGACGAGAAGCCCGGCACCTAGCGCAGCGTTCCCGAAGCCGCTTGTCGATCCCGGCGTTGGTGACGATCGCTCGCACGCCTGCAGATCGTCCGATACAGGAGCGTGAGCAGCGTCCGCCGGCGCGCTCGCATCCATGCAATAGCGGAAGCGCGCATCGCCAGCGCGCTATGGGCGACGGCTCCGAAAGTCCTCCGTAGCGGTCGTTCGAAGCGTGTGGTCCTGCTCGCTCCTGCTCTCACCGCTGAGCGATACTGAGGAACTACGTATCGCTCAGCTGATCAATCCCTAGAAACTAGGTTTTGATCTCCGTCTTCTCCGCGGCCGTGTTACTAGCGACCGTGACCTCGCTAGAGGCGTCGGGGCCGACCCAGCTTACCCCTCCGGTTTCGGAGAGTTCGGTGTAGAGAGCCTGTTCACCTTCTCCGATTGCGAATGTCGTCGTGCTCGTGAGGCTCGACACGTTGCCGCCCCGCGCGGCCTGGTGCAGCTCGTCCGATCCGAGCGTGAGCGTGGTCCTGTTCGTGCGCTCGCTTCCATGCCGATCTCGCGACGCCCTCCGCCCTTGCCGTTGGTCTGCGAGGCACGATTGGCGCACAGTCAAGTAATCCGAGTGTTCTGTCGATGTCTAACTGGTGGAACACGCCCTCACGAGCAGGCGCTTTATCGGAGCAGTGGGCGTGATCGTGTTCGCGACCGTCGTGTGCGGGGTCTGGATCGGACTGCGCATCGGCGGCGCCCAGGCAACGCTTTGGGTCGACGATGCAGCCACGCCGCTGGCGGCGCTGGTCGCGTGCGTATTGTGCTTTCGTGCCCGTGCTCGCCACAGCGGGCAGATGCGTCTGTTCTGGACGCTGCTGGGCTGCGCCACCGCGTGCTGGACGTTCGCTGAGGCTATCTGGGGCTACGACGCGCTGATCCTCGACGTCGAAGTGCCCGCGCCCTCCTGGGCGGATCTCGGGTATCTCTCGGCGATCCCGCTCACGGTCGCGGCGCTGGTGGCACACCCGGCCACGAAAGGCAGCGGCACGCGCAAGGCTCGCTCGGTGTTCGACGGACTGGTGATCGCCACGGCGCTGATGTTCCTCAGCTGGACGCTCGTCCTTGGCCCGCTGTGGCACACCGCCAACCTCAGCACATGGGCGGGCGCCGTGAACCTGGCCTACCCGTTCGGTGACGTGGTGATCGTGTTCTTCATCGTGCTCGCCATCCGCGGGATGACCGGTCATGGCCGTCTATCGCTGTGGTGCCTGCTGGGCGCCCTGCTGGTGATGGCGCTGTCGGACAGCACCTTCACCTACCTGAGCGACGTCGCCAGCTATAGCAGCGCGAGCGCGCACCTGATCGACACCGGCTGGATCGCGGCATATCTCGGGATCGCGCTCGCCGCGTTCAGCTCGCGGTCAGACGGCGCCGTGCCGGCCAAGGCCGAGCACGCAACACCATCGCTCGCGTCACTCGTGGCCCCGCTGCTACCGGTGCTGCTCGCGCTGACCGTCGCCGCCGTGGAGATCAAGCTCGGCCATCACCTGGACCGTGCAGCTTGGCTGATGGCTTTCGGGCTAATCGCGCTGGTGCTGGCGCGTCAGGGGCTGGCGATACTCGAGCTGCTCGCACCCGGCCGCGACACGCGGGCCGGCCTGATGCAGAGGGTCACGCGTGCGGCTCTGGGTGACGCGGACGCCGAGCAGCCGCCGCACTCCGGCTATCGGGGCAGCGGCTATGAGCCACTTTGACCTGAGCGCGGGACAGCACAGCCACGTGGGTTTCACGCCCGCGAGCGCACCGGACGTCAAACTGATTCGCCCCGACAGCCAGGCCTACCTACCCCCGATGTCACAGTCGGGGGCCACCGGGCGCAGCGAACGGGCAACCGCCCGGATCGTGATCGTGCTGACCATCGCCTGCACAGTCCTTGCCCTCTACGACCTGTTCCTGCTGGCCGCGGGTACTTGAGCCGAGCTCTTGATATCCGGTACATCCTGCCCCCCGCGGCGTATGCTCGTCCAGGCCAACACACCTTCACCAGGGTTTGACACCCGCGGCACACGGTGGTGGACTCCGCCTCGTGTCGCGTGCCAGAGGCGGCTCCACCACCACCGTGACAGGTTGAAGACGTTCGGCACGGGCAGGACCTACCCGTCAGGTTGTCGCTTTGCGCGAACAGCGGCACTCTCGCATTGACCGCGCAAGACGACCGCTTCGGACGACCTCCGAGCGCGTCGGCCGAGGGTCGGAAGACGCCTGCTTCGCCCGGCCTAAGCGATCGTGTCGCGAGCCTGCGCCGGTACGACTGCGGCTCGTCCATTGCGCCAGCGTGCCTCGGAACTGGCTTGACGCTCGCAATGCCCGCAAAGCACTTACGGGTCGAGTGGTCGCCGGTGCTGTGAGCCACAGGCCGCCACCCACGTAACCGCCATCGGCTAGTGGCGGAAGATCAGCCTCGCTCTCGCGTCACAAACTGCCGGCCTTCACGATGTACTGGTTGTGGGCGTCGATGATGACCATGCTGATGAGGCGCTTCTTGTTGCGGGCAGGAGCGACGCGGAGGCGTTTGGGCTCTTCTACGGACGGCGCGTGGACGCCGTGCTCGCCTTCTTCCTGCGGCGCACGGGCGACCGCGAGCTCGCCGCTGACCTGACCGCGGAGACGTTCGCCGCGGCGCTGTCGGCCCTGCCGCGTTACAGCCCGCAGCGGAGCTCGGCGCTCGCGTGGCTGTTCACGATCGCACACCACAAGATGGCGGACTCGATCCGCCGCGGGCAGGTCGAGGACCGGGCGCGCAGGCGCCTGGGCCTCGAGCCGCTCGTATTCAGCGACGAGGACATCGAGCGCGTGGAGCAGCGGGCGGCGGCGGCGGACGGCGGCGCCGCGCTGCTCGAGCTCGAGCGGCTGTCAGCTGAGCAGCGCGGCGCGATCGAAGGACGGGTACTCCAAGAAACCGAATACGACGAGCTGGCCCGACGCCTGAGGTGCTCGGAGTCGGTGGTCCGCCAGCGCGTGAGCCGCGGGCTCGCTGAGCTCCGCACGAGAATGAAGGAGGCCTGAGGATGGACGCGATGGACAGGTTCGGGCAGGAGCTGGTGCTGGCCGGGCGGCGCCGACACGCCGGGCGGCGGCCGCTGCCGGCGCTCTTCGGCACACGCTTCGCGCGTACATCACCGCGACGCCGCGCATCCGCGCATGTGCGCGTCGCACTCGTCGCACTCGCGCTCGTGCTCGCCACCGCCGCAATCACGCTCGCGGCGACCGGAGTGATCCTCACGGGCGCGCCGGTCGGCACGTCGCGTGCTCCGATCGCCACCGCCGGCGAGGGCATCCCCGTGCCGGGCGGCGCGCGGCTGCTCCCCCTGCGAGCGCCAGACCCGGCGGGCGGCCTGCCGTGGGGAATGCGGATCATCCACACCACGCGCGGCCTCATCTGCGTGCAGATCGGCCGCGTCTATGACGACCAGCTCGGACAGCTCGGCGTCGACGGCGCGTTTCACAACGACGGGCGCTTCCACCCGCTGCCCACAGACGCGCTCCCAGACGTCCTCGCGAACGCAGTCGGATGGATGGCCGGAAACTGCGCGAGTCCGGGAGACATCTACGCGGGCGACAGCGTGGGGCTCGAGCTCAGCGCGGCCACCAGCCCCCGCCAGAGCGCTGGGGTGAGCGCCGACCGCCGCGAGATCTCCTTCGGGCTGCTCGGAGTGCACGCGGTGAGCGTCACCTACCGCGAAGGCTCGGAAACACGCACCCAGCCGGTGCTCCCGGGTTTGGGCGCCTATCTGATCGTGCAGCGCTACAGGAGCGGCAGGCCGCTGGGAAGCGCCAGCGAGAGCGACGGCAGAGACGAACCGGGCAACTACAGCCGACCGGCCGGCCCGAACGGAGCGCTGACCGTGGTCACCTACAGCTACGCGGGACGGTCGTGCGTCGACCGGGGCAACCTGCGCTTGGCCTCATGCGGACTCTCGGAAGTACCGCCACCACGCCCGGCTGCGCTGCCCATCGTGCGCGAGCCGCTGCACGCACAGCTGCAGATCCACAACCACGTGATCACGAGCGCGCAGATCAGCTTCCACGCGCCTTACCCCGTCACGAATGCCGATGAGTCCTACTCGGTGAGTGCGCCGGTCTGCCACCGCGGCCTCGCCGGAGAAGGCTCTCGCGCCGACGTCGCACGCGGCGCGCTCGTGACCATACCCGTCGGGGGAGTGCTCTCCGAGGCATGCAGCCGCGCGGTGAAGTTCACCGTCGAATACGTCAGCTTCGCGGGCGGCCTGCCACAACCCACGCCCCTCGGCAGCATCACGATCCACGAGCCGCCCGGCACGCACCCCGCACCGCTACCGAGGCGCATTGTCGAACAGGAGAGACGGTCCAACCCGACACGCAGCCTGCACGCGAGGATTCATCTCACGCTCCTGCCCCAGCCCCGCGCAGCGTGCAACGCTGCGTTCCTGCTCTACCCGTGTTACAAGGGCGAGGTCGCGTTCACGGCTCCCTACGCGGTCACCTCTGCGGGCGGCGACTACTCCATAGACGGATTCGCCACCTGCAAGGCCGGTGGCCGCCCCGAAACCAGCTGGGAGCTGCAACGCAACGTCAGGGCGCACGAAACACTCAGAACCACCTCGCTGGGGCTCTTCGTGCTCACGCCCTCCTGCGCGTCGAACGAGGGGTTCGAAGTCATTTACCTGAACCAGCAGGGCCCCTCGGCCGGCGCACCCCACGAATCGGTCATCGTCGGCACCGTGACCCTGAGCAAGGCAACACTACCCAACGGGCAGAACCCGAAGCCGCCCGCGGGATGACGGCGGCGGCGGCGTGGTGCCTCTCGATCGGCAATGCGTGTCCGGGCACCTGGAGCCGACCGGAGGGCCGCTCTGCACGATCACCGCGCGCACGATCCCGAGGACATCGACGACCGCGTGATCGTGAGTGCTTCCATGGCGAAGCAGTCACGATCACGACCCACTCGAGGCTGTCGACCGGAGTACATTGCGAGCGATGGCTCCCGAACCGCCAGTCCCGAGCCCGGCAAGCGGCGAGACCGCGAACTCCGGCGCAACCTCGCTCCAGCGTGAGAACGCCAAGCGCGCCCTGACTGCGTACGACGCGATGCAGGCTCACTTCTATGTCAACGACGGGACCTCGCTGTACTACGAAGCACCGCGCGGGGAGGGTGCAAAGGCATATGCCGCGCTGTGGCCCTTCACACGGGCGCTCGCCGCAACGCTTGACCTCGAGGGCGTCGAGCGAGCGCTGCTCCCCGGCTTCAACTCCTACCGCGCGATGGTCGATCGCCTCGCGGGCCTCGGCCACTACTGGGATGCCCACGGCAATCCCGCGGCATATGACTCCGACGTCACCCCTCCGCATGGTCACGGCGGGGACAAGTACTACGACGACAACGCCTGGGTGGGGCTCGCGCTCGTGCAGCACGATCGCCTGCGCAGCGTCGCGAGCTCTCGCAAGCGGGCGGCGGAACTCTTCGCCTTCGCGCTCACCGGCTGGGACTCCAATCCAAGGCATCCCTCGCCCGGAGGGCTCTTCTGGGTGAAGCAAGGAGCGGGCAGAGGCCTCACCGATCACACCCGCCACACCATCTCCAACGCCCCGAACGCCGAGCTCGGCTTCCACCTCCACGAGCTGACGGGCTCTTCCGCGTTCGACGGGGATGCTCAGCACACAGGGGCGCGCAACATGTACGACTGGGTCAACGAGGCGCTGGACGAAAGCAGGGCCACAGCCCAGCCGGCCACGGGCCTCTACTTCGACAACATGCAGCTCGACGGCAACATCGACAAGACAGTCTGGACCTACAACCAGGGCGTGATGATCGGTGCGAACGTCTTGCAGCACCGCCTGACCGGCGAGGCGCAGTACCTCCCCCGCGCCGAAGCGATCGCGCACAAGACGATGACGCACTTCGCGGGCAAGTACTCCGCGCAGCCCGAGCAGTTCAACGCGATCCTCTTCCGCAACCTGCTGCTCCTCCACCATGCCACCGCAGACACCGCCCTCAGGCAAAGCATCATCGATGTCGTCAGCGCCTACGCCGACCAGGCCTGGCGGACGCGGCGCGACAGCAACAACCTCTTCCCGAAAGGCGGGCCGAGGCTCCTAAAGCACGCCGCGATGGTCCAGGTCTTCGCCCTGCTGGCTTGGGCTCCCGCCCAGTACCACAAGCTTGCGTGAGCGAAGCGGTGGCCAGCAGATAGGCGGGTGGTGCCGCGCGTATCGTCGAGCCAGACGGCAACGCGCACTCGACCGCATGCGGGATCGAGGCGCCCTGCCATCGATTCTCGAACCCGAGGAGCGTCGGGTCCGAGGGCATTGCGTCAAGGATCAGATCGCTGTCCTGGCGGCACCACCGGCCGATAACGCCTTGGTCCTGGTCCTCTCTAAGCGCGACCGCGGCGATGAGCAGCGCTCGTCTAGCGCGGGGTCGGCCGTGGCGCACCCATCGAAGAACCGGACGGGCACCGACTGCGAGCAGCAGCGGGAACATGCCGGCGAGGTAGTACGGCTTGCCCCCGGGTGACGATGAACGCGATGGCGAGGACAAGGTAGGCGACGCCGAGCGCACGGCACCAGCGCAGCTCGGGGTTCCGGCAGGATTAGCCAGCGTGGGGCCGATGTCCCTGAAGCCGCCGTTGGCGATAGAGCGAGCAACCGTCAGCTCCGGCCCGTGCTTCGCCTGCCAGGCCAGATAGGGCGCCCACATCACGAGCGCGACCGCTCCGCCAACGTGGAGCCACGGGGAGCTGAACGGGCGCCGCGTGCCGGCGACGGCAAGCCCGACCGCTATGGCGAACATCAGAAAGGCGACGAGTTAGGTGTAGTTCTGCCGAAGGCGGCCGAGATCCGTCAACGAGCGGGCGAAGCCAAGTCGTTGCGATGACGGGTCATGAATGTGTTCAGCTCGGCGGCGACAGTGGCGGGCTGGTCGATGGTGAGCAGGGTGTAGGCGTCGGGGATCTCGACGAGGTGGCTGTCGGGGAGAAGTTCGGCCATGCGGCGCGCGTGTGCTGGAGGCATGACGCGATCTTCGCTTGCCCAGAGGATGAGAGCGGGCCCGGTGAACCGCGAGAGTGCTTCGGTGGCGGCGCGCAGGATCGGGCGTGCTTTGCGCCCGCTGCGTGTGTAGCGCGCAACGTCACGTCGCACGCCGCGCTGGGCTTGCGCGGGCGCGAGCCAGCGGCGCAGCATCTCGTCGGGGACGCCCCGGCGAGTCATCCAGCCGAAATGAGTTGGCAGCTCGCGTAGGCGGCGGACGCCGAGCTGGGCGACGGCGAGACGCACCCCGCCCGGAAGCCAGCCGGCGAGCGCCGCGGTGCGTCCGGGGAGCCCGGGCGGCACGTTCTCAAAGGCCTCGCACGGCAGCAGCACCAGGCGTGTCACGCGCGCCACCTGCTCAGGCGAGCCTTCGGCGAGGAACACGATCGGGCCGCCCCAGTCGCTCAAGCCGAGCGTGACGTCCCGCAGATCCAGGCGCTCAAGGAACTCGCCCAGCAGTCTGGCGATGCCGAACATCGTGAGATCCGCGTCGGCGCGCATCGGGTGAGGATGGGCGCCCAGCGGCAATACCGGCCGCACAACGCGGTAGTCCTCACCGAGTTCGGCGAGCACCGGGTCCCACACGCTCGCATCCATCAGCAGCCCGTGGATGAGAACGAGCACCTGCCCCTCGCCGCCGTTGTCCTCGTAGTGGATCGTTCCCGCCGACAGCTGAACCTCTGGCATCAGACCGTCCTTCATGGGCCGTGAATAGATAGATCGCTCTAGCCAAGATAGCCATCATCGCTGTTAGGGTCAAGCAAGCCATGGCGACGGACACCCGCGAGCGGATCATCAACGCAAGTGCCGAGCTGTTTGCTCGCCAGGGCTACGCGGGCACTGGCGTCAAGCAGATCGTCGCCGCAGCGCACGCGCCGTTCGGCTCCATCTACCACCACTTCCCTGGGGGCAAGGAGCAGATCGGCGCCGAGACGATCCGCTCCTCCGGGGCCCTATACGGGCTGCTCATCGAGGCCGTGATCGACCCCGCGCCGGACCTCGTCAGCGGGATCCGCGATTTCTTCGCGGGAGCCGCCGAGCATCTGCGCGACAGCGACTACGCCGACGCATGCCCGATCGCGACCGTCGCCCTGGAGGTCGCCAGCACGAGCGAGCCGCTGCGCCAGGCAACCGACGAGGTGTTCGAGAGTTGGCTGGCGGCGATTGGCGAGCGCTTCCGGGCTAGCGGGATCGCGGAAGAGGGCGCACGCGAACTGTCGCTGCAGATCCTCTCACTGCTGGAGGGCGCCTTCATCCTCTGTCGCTCCAGCCGCCGCACCGAGGCACTGGACGCCGCAGGCGCGGCCGCGGCCGCCGCCGTCGAGGAGGCGCTCCGATCTCGGCCCTCGACGTGGCAAGCTCGCGCGATCAGCTAGGTCCGACACCGACGAGCCACCCCCGCCTTTGGCGGCGAGCGAGCACTGGCGCAAGCGTCTCCTGCATGCACGCCTCTGACGATTCTCGATAGCGCCGGCCGAGGACGGCCAGACGCCTGCTTCGCCCGGCGTAAGCGATCGTGTCGCGAGCCTGTGCTCGCACGACTGCAGCTCGTCCCGAGCGATAGCGTCGCGGATGGTCTCGATCGCAACTGCTTACCGGAGGAAGCACGAGCGGGCTCGTCGGACTCGAGTCGAGCTGAACGTCCGACTCGTCTTGCGGTCAGGGGATCGTCGCGAGCGTGCAGTCGAGCTCCTTAGAATCGACGCCCACCGTCCCCTCGAGAAGGCCGACCGCCAAGGCGTCGCCATCGCCTTCCACGAGGCTCCCGGTGCCCAGCACGTCTACCCCCTGTTCCCCACCCCAGAGGGCAGCGCTGGCCGCAAGACAATCGCAGGACCACTCACCCCCTGACCAAGCTCCACCGTTCGAGGAGAGCCGTAGCGTGTGCCGTCGCGAGAGCTGCCCCTGTTGCCGGGCGAGAGCGTGCCGGTGAAGGCAGCGTAGGTGCTCAGGAGGACTGATCCTGATCCTGCGAGCGGCTTAAGTTCGGGAGCTGCGAACCGATAGCGTTAGCGCGATGGGCCGCGAGCCGATCAAGGACGATCCCCTGAAGGCTTCGGGGGTCGGTGACCGCCGAAGGCACTGGCTCGCCCGTGTCGCTAGGGCGCCGCGCAGAGTTGACGCGAACCCCGCGCTGGTGGAGGTGACGCGCGCGACGCGGGAGGTGTTCCTTCCGGGCGACGCAAGGTTCGGCGACGAGCTCTCGACCGCCGGCGATCGTCTCTCGCAGGTCCTCGCGAGACACCTCGTGGAGGTCGGCGCCGAGCAGCCGAGCGCGACGCGCGAGCTCAGTCTGGGCGCGCTGCAGGTCTGGCAGGCGATCTCCGAATCGGTCGGCCGGGGAGTCGGGGTGGAGGAGGTCGCGATCCTGTTCACCGATCTGGTCGGCTTCTCTTCGTGGGCACTCGAGGTCGGAGACGAGCTTGCACTTGAGCTGTTGCGCGAGGTCGCGTCGGTCGTCGAGCCGCTGATCGAGGCGCACCAGGGCCGTATCGTCAAGCGCCTTGGCGACGGGCACATGGCGGTCTTCCCGGACGCGCAGAGGGCCGTCGACGCCGCGTTCGAGGCCCAGCACCAGCTCGCCACGGTCGATGTGGACGGCCACGGCGCTCTGCTGCGAGTGGGCGTGCATCTTGGGCGGCCGCGCAAGCTCGGCGCCGACTACCTTGGCGTCGACGTCAACGTTGCCGCTCGCGTGACCGAAGCAGCCAGGGGCGGCGAGGTGCTGGTGTCCGGGACCGCGCTGGCGGCGCTCGACACCACGACACTCACTGCCCGGCGGCGGCGGCGCTTTCGCGCCAAGGGCGCGCCGCGCGGCCTCGACGTCTACGTGGTGGCCCCTCGAGTGTGACCACACACCCCGCGGTGTGCGGTCGCCGCGTCGAGGCGAGCGCGCCGCCCTCAGACGTCGCCCCACTCCCCACGACGATGAGCCCGTGCTCCCGCCGAGGACCGAAAGCGAGCGCCTCGGCAGGCAAGTCCGACGCTATCGCTGTGGACGAGCACCGAGCGCGCCGACTGGGGCGATCGCACACGCCCGCTGGGCCCGGCAAAGCGGAAGCCCATGTCTCGCCACGCGTCTGACCCGGTCTTCGTCCTACTCGGGCGTCTCGCTGACTATGCGAGGCGCGCCTCCTTTCCGCGCCAAGCGGGGCGGGCGACGAGTAGGACCGGAAGCCCGTCCCGACCTGGAAGCAGCTCCGATCATGCGGGCGATCGGGTTCGTGGCAACGCGATCGTGATCTCTGACGTCGGGCGCGTTAGGGATGTGGTCAGCGTGTGCCAGTACAGCGCAGGTCGGCGTCGAGCGGGCCGATCCGGTATTGCGCGAGGTTCGGCGCCACGCCGGTGAAGCCACCGCTCGTGCAGTTCTGCCGCGCCTGCGTGAGTGTTGCATCGGTTCCGGCCACCCAGTCGGGCAGCTGGCCGTTGAAGGCCGTCGGTGTTGTCTGCACAGTTAGCCCCGTGATCTCCTTCCACTGGGCGCTGGTGGAATAGATCCCGATCGGTCCGGTCGCGCCGGCGTTGTGCAGGCCGGCGATGAAGCCCTGCAGCGCGGCGATGTTGAGCTGGTAGTTCCCGGCCCAGCTCGCCATCAGCTCGACGTCCAGCCACCATGGCACGGTCTTGGCCGCGACCGGGTCGAGCGCGGCGACGAGGCGGTAGGAGTGGGCGGCGCGCTGCTCGCCGTAGATGTACGAGCAGGCGTTGGTCAGCAGGCCGTTACAAGCACCGTAGGCCGGCGCGGTGCCGACGCTAGGCCAGTCTGCAACGTGATGACCGCCAGGGTTACCGGTGTCGATGTACAGCGACAGGGGCGGCTGCTTCGGCCGCTTCTGCCCCGGCGCGTCGCGGGCCCAGTGCAGCTCGCCGCTGATACACGGGTTTGCTTTGTTCGCCAGCCCGCCATTGACACCGACGATCCCGAACAGCGGATTCGACGGGTAGGAACCCGAGCACTGCGGATAGGAGACGTCATGACCAGTGGTCGGCGACGAGCTGCCGCTCACCGCGATGACCAGTACCACAATGACGATGAAGGCGAGCGCCACCACCGGTACCCATCGCGCTCGGTACCGGGAACGGCTGGCAGGCGGCACGGCCGTCAAGCTACCACGAGGCTGGGCACGCGCCGGGGCCGTCGGGGGCAGTTGCCGCGAGCGCCACGGTCCGTTGCCTTGGCGGCAAAGTTCAACCGACTCCGAGCGGGTCTGACCGGTCTGCGCTGCGCGGAGATCCCCGGCCGTCGCGCGGCGGCCCACAAGCGGCCAAGCACCGGACCGACGCCCCGGCTGACGTGACCGGATTGCGCGAGCAGCGAGCACGGGGCTGGCCCGGCGCGGCTACCCGTCGCGTCCTGTTTTCCGCGCTTTGCGTAACCGCGCCATCAGTTGAGAGCTTTCGCCGCGCCGCTATCAAGGCAGGTGGACGGTTCCGCCGCGTCGTGTACTGCTACCCGCTCTTGAACTTGCCTTCCATCGGTCCGTTGACGGCCCAGAGGATCTGGCGAGCCTCGATGTTGTGATGGCGAGCCAGGGCTAAAGCTTCGGCCTCGAGATCCTCGGCGAAATTGTGGCCGGCCATGAACCCGACGAGCGTATCCCCGAACTCCACACAGGAATACTCGACGGTCTCGCTGGGCTCGACAAATCGGTACTCATGCTCGCTCTCCCAATCGGAGAGCTTCATGAAGAGGAACTCAGTCGCGTGCTTCTCCATGTGCCGCCGAGCTTGCTGGCTTCCCGGCTCGTCGGGCGACAGAAGAATGGTGGACGCACGGGAACCGGCTAGGCCGGTGTTGGCGTACTTGACCGTGCCGGCGCGCGCGGTAGGTGACCGCGCTTGCAACTGGAGCAGGACGGCAGCCTTGAAGGCATCCTTCGCGAAGACAAGGCAGACCCCCGTATGGTTCTCCGCGTACTGCTCCCACATGCGCGCCCGTGCCCAGCCCATCCCGAACCGGCGGTCGGGCTCCGGGACCGTGGCGGCCCACTCCGCGTCTACCGTCAGGCTGAGCACCTTCGTGCAGGATCGTAGACGCCCAATCTCCTCTTCGGCCTCGTAGTGGGCACGCCCCATTCTCTCGGCGGCCTCCTGATCTCCGGGCGCGTAGCTCACGCCCGCACCGAGCATAGGTGCCATCGCCTCCAAGGGATCCCTCATCTGCGAGTAGGGCGAGAGCCGGAGCTTCCCAGAGGGGATGATGTGCTCGGATGCCGTCTTCCACTTCGTGTAGTGGAAGAAGCAACGGCCGTACTCCATCAGCGCCATAGACATGCCAAGAGCATGCCCTGTTGCCCGGCGTCCGGGGCCGCAGGATACCCGCTGGCCGCGCGTTGGGGGACGCTCGCCGGCGGCGTCGAGATGCTCGCGTTGACGATAGAGCGGGAGCGCCTCGAACCGCTAGGCGGGCGCCCCCGACGGCATCGCCGAACGCGTCGCGAAGGCCGGCCGATCTGCTTGAACTGGAACTGACCGGGCTCGTGTGCTCGCTTCGCGCTTCGCGCTTCGCGCTACTTGGTGGTCGCGGTGAATGTCACGCTAGAGGAGCCGCAGCTGTGGGTGTTACCGGGAACGCTGAACCAGTTGCTGATCTTGATCGAGCCGGTCGCGCCCTAACTGGACGGTATTTGAACCAAGAGACGGTCGAGGCGATCGGCCGGCTCCACGGGACGCTCTAGCCTGACGTCGTCGTCGCCGCCGGAAGTGGCTCTGGCAGCTCTCGCAAGGAGCAGGATCTCGGCTGGTTCAACGACTCAGCCCAGCCAGGAGCGGCGCGGCCACCAAGTTCCGATACGGCGACTTGAGCCGGAAACGAACGCATGCGATCCGGCGGGTCGAACACAGCCCTGGCGCGAACCTCGATGACCGGAGCCGCACCCCACAGCAGGCCGAGGCACGTTCGCCACCGTGGTGTTCGGTACCGTGCCGACAGTGGCCCCAGAGCAAAGGCGGCGCGAGCCGTCCCGAGCGTCGCGGCAGGCGCCGCGGCACGACCGATCTGGGCACCGCGAGCGGCTGATCGCCGCCATGGCAGCCTCGATCGAGACGAAGGGCTACCGCGAGACGACCGTGGCCGATGTCGTGCGCATCGCGCGGACGTCGCGACGCAACTACTACGAGCACTTCGACGATCGCGGTGCTTGTTTTCTGGCGCTGTTCGATGCGACGAACGAGGACAAGCTGGAGCAGATCGCTACGGCTGTGCGGCCAGACCAGCCATGGGAGCAGCAGGTTGACGACGCGATTGGCGCCTACATGGACACGGTGGCTGCCCGCCCGGCCCTGTCGCAGAGCTTCGTGCGCGAGCTGCCGGCGCTCGGCCAGGCCGGTGCGGCATGCCAGCGAGCGGCGATCGAGCGCATGGCGGAGCTGCTGGTCACCCTTGTCGAGTCGGGGCGTCGCGAGCAGCCCGAGATCGGAGCCCACCCGCTGACGACGGACATGGCGCTCATCATCGTCGGCGGGTTGTTTGAGCTGACGGTGATCGCCGTCGAACGGGGCCGCGATCTGCGCGAGCTTCGGTCGATCGCCGCCGACGCCGTCAAGGCGATTCTGGGCGCAACCGTTCTCCAGCCCTGACACGAGAGGCCGCGGCCTCCTTGGGCGGCGCGGCGTGTTAGTATACCGCGCGGTACACTCGTGTACCTGCTGCGGGACAGACGGTCACCAACGGCATACACCACATGCGCTACTACGACGTCATGAATCTGCTGCAGCAGCGGACGGCCCGCCGGCGGTGAGGATGGCGATGCGACGCGTTCCCGGTCGCGGCGGCAGAGCAAGAGCTCTGTGGTTGGCCCTGGGCGCGGTGGCGGCGATTGTGCTTGTGCTCGCCGTGGCGCAGATCGTGCTCCCTGCGATCGCAGCTCAACGGGCCGGCGATCGGGTGGCGCGCTATGGCAGCGTCCGCAGCGTCAGCGTGAGCGCAGTGCCGGCGATAACGCTTCTGTGGGGTGACATGGAGAGGGTGAGCGTCAGCGCCGGACATCTGCGCGCCTCACCGGCACAGATGGCAGACCTGCTGTGGAGTGTGCGCGGGGCCGATCGCGCGTACCTCACCGCGCCCAGCATGGATGTGGTCGTCTCCTCGCTCGGGGGTGAAGAACTTCCATTGCGCGCTGTGAAGTTTGCCAAGCACGGCGACGATCTGACCGTGCGGGCCGGTGTTCAGGGAACCGACCTACGCGTGGCGCTGCCGGCTGGCTTTGAAGTACACGGCCTGATGGTCAGCGATGGCGAGCCGGAGGTGCAGGTGCGCGGCAATGTGCTAGGGGTGGAGGTATCTGCGCGCGCAGTGCTCGCGGCCGTGGGAGGCAGGCTCGTGGCCGAGCTCTTGGGAGTTCCCTTTGCGGGCCTGGTCAATCTCACGTTGTTCGGTGATCCGCGCATCTCGGTTCAGGGCGTGACCGCAAGTCCAGAGCCCGGAGGCTACGTGCTCACGATCCAGGCCCGGGTGGTGAGCGCGTAGCCTCACCGTCGGGCTCTCGCCCGTCGCCCAGCACCGCGCAGGCGACGCATCCACCGCGGTGCCCACCAGTTCCAGTCACCCAGCAGCGCCATCAGCGAGGGCACGAGCAGTGCCCTCACGATGCTCGCGTCGATGGCGACCGCGAGCGCCGCGCCGAAGCCGAGCTCCTTGATGGAGAGGATCTGTGAGGTGACCAGCGCTCCGACCGCCACACAGAACAGGAGCGCGGCGGCCGTGACGAGGCGACCGGTGCGCTCGAGGCCGAGCGCGATTGCCTCGCGGTTGGGAAGCCCGGCGTCGCGCGCCTCCTTGATGCGCGCGAGCAGGAACACGCCGTAGTCGGTCGACAGCGCAAACGCGATCGTCAACAGAAGCACGAGGTTCGATGGCTCAAGGCCGCCGTTGCCGCGGAAGTCGAGCAAGCCACCCAGGCGACCGTCTTGAAATGCGAGCACCAGCGCGCCGGCGGCGGCCGACAGCGTGAGCATGTTCATCAGCAGGGCCTTCAGCGGCAGCACGACCGACCCGGTCATCGCGAACAGCGCTGAGAACATCGTTAGCGCCAGGATCACGAGCACCACCGGAAGGTGCGATCCGAGGCTCGACTGCTGGTCCATGAACCAGGCGGTGATGCCGCCGACCGCGACGGGGAACGGCGCGGCGAGCGCGCGCAGTCGCTTGACGAGCGATTCGTTGGCGGCGCTGTTGGGATTGCCCCGAGGAGGTATCGCGACTTCCCACGTGGAGCGCCCGAGGTAGCGCGGAGAGCCGGCCACAGGCTCTCCGCTGAGCCGCGCGGCTTGCCGCGCATACGCTTCCACGCTCTTGCCGGCGCTCGGCGGCGCCTGGATCACGGCCGCTATCCGCAGCGCGGCGTCAGTGGCGAAATCACGCATGACCGTTTCGTTCACCTGGCGAGTCTGTGAGGAGGTCGGAAGTAGGCTCGCCCCAGCGGGCGTGAGGGCGATTCGCAGGACCGGTGAGCCGGCCGTCACGAGCAACGCCGCGCTGGCGAGCGCGATGGCGCCGGGACGGCGCATGACTACGCGCGCGAGCCTGAACCAGAACCCGCCAGCCTGCGGGCGCGAGGCGCGCAGGCTCGATCGTCGCAACCACGCCGGCGCGAGCGCGTTGATCCGTGGCCCCAGCAGGACGAGGATCGCTGGCAGCACGATCAGCGAAACCGCACCGGCCGTCAGCGCGGTTAGCGTGCCGGCGATGCCCATCGAGTATAGGAAGCGCAGCGGGAACACCGTCAGTGCCGCCAGCGCCGCAGCGACGGTGAGCGAGCTGTAGAGCACAGTACGCCCGGCGGTCTGGAGGGTTCGCCCGATCGCGGTGCCGGTGTCGGCGTTGGACGATCGCCGATCAGCTGATCTTCGATCGTTCGCCAGCTCCTCGCGGTAACGGGAGAGGACGAAGAGGCTGTAGTCGATCGCCAGGCCGAGGCCGAGTGCGGTCACGAGGTTGAGCGCGAAGACCGATAGGCCGGTTAGCTGATCGACGATCCGCAGGAAGAGGAACGTGCCGAAGATCGTCAGGCCACCGATCAGCAACGGCAAAAGCGCAGCCACCAAACCACGGAACACCCATAGCGAGAGCGCCAGCAGGAGCGGCAGGGCGAGCAGCTCGGCGCGCTCGAGGTCCACGCGGGAGTCACGGGTGAGTTCTTCATAGACGGGGTCCAAGCCGCCGAAGGCGACGCGCTCCGCGCGCAGCTGTGGGCGCAGCCGTTCGACCGCCTGGTTGCCGAGCTTCCCGCTGGTGAAGGTGGCCAGCACGACCGTCTCGTGTCCATTGCGCGATACCAGCTGTGGATCACGAGTACGCACATAGTCGACGACGCGCAGAAAGCCCTTCTGGCGGGCCAGCAATGCCGCCACGCGCGCCTCCTGCCGCTGCGCCGAGGGGCTGGTAGGCCCGTCTGCGCCGGTCGGCATCAGCGCCACGACGCCGAATTCATCTTCCGCCCCGGTGGCACGTTGGAGCAGCCGCGTGACCCGGGCGTTCTGAGAAGCGGGGTCTTCGAAGTCCGACGGCGACACTCGCAGCAGGCTTACGATCGGGGCTCCAAGCACGACGGCGGCGGCGAAGAAAGAGGCGGCCACGAGCAGCACGCGCACGGGGTGTCGGTACGCGAGCGCGCCGAGCCGTCTCATCCCGCGTCCTCCTGCAGCACGCGGCGCGCCAACGCGTTCTCGCCGACGATCTGCGGGGTGTTCATGGTCGTGACGGTGCCCTGGCTCGGTCCGACCTCCCGGCACTGGGCGCCGATCCCGCTTTGAGCGCCTCGCCATCCATACGCCAATGACCCGGCGCCGACGATCGCGACCTCGATGTGGTGGCGCGTGCGGTCGTGCATGCCCTTGATCGCTTGCCCGTCTACGGCCTGGTACATGACTGTACCGGCGGTACGCTAATATACCAGCGGTTCTGGATGACGAGCTTCACTCTGATATCGGGCTGAACGACCAACTCGACCGCCGGCTCCCGTGGATCGGGTTGGACCGGCTGGAGGAGCTGCGCCGCCCGCTACGCGAATCTCCAACTCCGAGCAATGGAGGCGGGAGGTCATGATCGGGCGCCGAGTGGATAGCCTCGCAGTGCAAGTCGAGCTAGAGACGGCGGAGCCCCCGGCCGTGGCGGCTGAGGATGTGCGCGTGCGGCGCGGCGGCGTCGAGGTCTTGCGGGGCGTGTCGTTCGCGCTTGGGACGGGCCGTGTGGTCGGGTTGCTGGGTCCCAGCGGCTGTGGCAAGACGACGCTCATGCGCGCGCTTGTGGGCGTTCAGGCGCGGGTGTCCGGTCGGCTGGGTGTCTTGGGGAAGCCGCCGGGCGTCCCGGCGCTGCGCCGGCAGGTCGGCTACATGACTCAAGCACCGTCGGTATATGCCGACCTCACGGTGCGTCAGAATCTCACCTACTTTGCCGCCGTGCGTGGCGTGCCGCACGCAGAGCTGGACGGGCTGCTCGCGAAGGTGGGCCTCGGCGCCGAGGCCCATCGTCGCGTCGACGCGCTGTCGGGTGGCCAACGCGCCCGCGTGTCACTGGCCTGCGCGCTGCTCGGAGGGCCGCGGCTGTTGGTCCTGGATGAGCCGACGGTGGGACTGGACCCGGTCCTGCGCAAGCGGCTGTGGGGCCTGTTCGGAGAGCTGGCGGCCGGTGGCGTGACGCTGATCGTCTCCTCTCATGTGATGGACGAGGCTCGCCACTGCGATGAGCTGCTGCTCATGCGCGAGGGCCGCATCCTCGCTCACGATACGCCGAGTGCGCTGGCCGCGCGGGCCGGCAGCCACGATCTTGAAGACGCGTTCCTGGCGCTTATCGAGTCTTCCTCGATGCCGGACGTGAGCTCCGTCGAAGATGAGTCGCGCCGGGATGCGGACGCATGTTGACTATCCGCCAGACCCTGGCAACGACACGCCGGGTCTTGAGCCAACTGCGTCACGACCCTCGTACCATCGCCTTGGTGCTGGTGGTGCCGTGCGTGCTCATGACGACACTGCGCTTCGTCTACCAGCACAAGCTGAGGGCCTTCGACGCCGTGGGCGCGCCGCTGCTCACGGTCTTTCCCCTGGCCACGATGTTCGTGGTCAGCTCGGTGGCGCTGCTGCGTGAGCGCAGGACAGGCACCCTTGAGCGGCTTCTGACGACGCCTCTGAGCAGGCTGGCGTTGCTGGGCGGCTATGCCTTGGCGTTTGCACTCTTGGCCACCCTTCAGGCGGTCTTGGTTTCCGCGCTGGCGCTGGCGGTGCTCGGGCTGAGCGTAGCTGGACCCACGGCGATGGTCGTCGTGGTGTGCGTGGCCGTTGCGATCCTCGGCATGGGCTTGGGCTTGCTGGCCAGCGCCTTCGCCCAAACCGAGTTCCAGGTCGTGCAGTTCTTTCCAGCCGCCATCTACCCGCAGATGCTGCTTGCCGGCTTGCTCGTGCCCCGCCAGCACATGGTGGGAGTGCTGCATGCGATCTCCGACGCGATGCCTCTCTCCTATGCGGTGGACGCCATGCACCACCTCGGTCGCCAGACCGAGGTGGCGGGGGCACTGTGGAGGGATCTGGCCGTGGTCGTGGCCTTCGCCGTCGCCTCGGTGGCCCTCAGCGCGGTGACTCTGCGCCGCCGTACCGCCTGATCCCCCATCAAAGGGAACGCTTTCGCCGCGCGCGCCTAGAACAGCGAGCCGATGCCGCCCCGCAACCACACGCGCGAACGCATGGCATCAGACTCCCAGCCCGATCGCGACACCGCATCAGCGAAAACCCCAGATGCAAATGCGGACAACTACCGGCTCAGAACGCCCCCCGTCAACGGCAGCGCCGCGCCAACACTGAGCTGAGTACCGCGTTCACGGGCGAGCAGGTCTCTGGCCGGCACTGGCCCCGGCACCTCGTATTCGCCAACTGCAGGGCCGCGGCGCTCGCTTCCCCTGGCGAGCAGTAGCCAGCGACGGCGGTGATGGCCACGCTGCTTAGGACGACGAGGAGATGTCCGTGGGGTAATCCATGCGTGAATGCGCACCGAGCTCGAGCGAGACCGACGCGCGCGCTACCCATCGTCCGCCGTGTCGCGGCTGAGCAGCCGCTTGCGGAGCGGCCGTCGTGGGTCGGCCTCGCGTTCGGCGAGCAGGAAGTCGATCCCGCCTTCGACGGCGCGCTTGACCTCGTTGCGGACTGCACGGGCCGCCTCGTCGTCGTCCTGGCGACCCTCGAAGCGGGTGGTGTCGATCGGCTCGCCGAACCAGAAGTACAGGCGCTCGGGGTGCGGCAGGAGGGTCGGTCCGACGCCATGCACGAGGGGCTGCATCGGCCAGCCGGTGAGCTTCCTCACGACGTCGCTGAGGCGCGCGAAGGCCGGGTTGCTCTCGTCGATGACGATGTCGAGCATCTCCTCCGCGCCGACGGCCGCGAAGGGCACGATCGGATACCCGTGCTCGATCGCCAGGCGGGCGAAGCCGATGCGCTCCTTCCACATGAGCTGGTACTTCTCGCCGCGACGCTTGTTCACCTCGCGCGAGCCGCCGGGAAAGACCAGCACTGTCTGACGCTCGTCCATTAGCGCTCGGACGTTCTCGCGGGTGCCGCGCACCATGCCGCAGAGCGTGAGCGCCTCGCGCCAGAGGGGGATGGCGTAGTGGGCACGCTCGCCGAGCGAGCGCACGGTCAGGTGGCGTCGCTTCCACAGCTCGGCGAGCATGAACGGCAGGTCCAGGAGGCCGTAGAGGGTGTGGTTGCCCACGAGTAGCGACCCGTCGGCGGGTATGTTCTCGGCGCCGTAGAGCTTGGGCCGAGTCACGCGCCCGAGCGGCTCGAGCAGGGCGACGAGGATGTCGATCTCGCGCTCGGTAAGCATCCTCGGGATGTCGATCTTGCGGTCCTCCATGGCAGCGACCGTCATATCACGCGCGCCCCGACACCGGGCAGAGCGCGAAGGGCGGCCTAGAGCGAGTGGGGGCCGAACCGCTCGACCGCGACGAACACAGCGAGCGCGAATATGACCACGTTCAGGCTCTGTCTGGCGTGCAGGAGGTCCATGCCGCGAGTGCCCGGTCGAGATCGAACCGCAGCCGCCCCGCCGTGCCCCTTTGCGGATCGAAAGCCAGCGCGGCGGCCCCACCGTGACCTGAGCTGGACCGAGTTCGACAGAGCGCGACGAGCAAGGCGCCTGCTTTCATGGCCTAGCGGGCGTCCCGCCCCGCACCGACCCCGCCCCCGGTTTGGACGAGAACCGGTCTGAGGCTCGGCGAGATCCAGAGTGTCGCTGTGCGCGGGAAGAGCAGGAGTTGGCGCGCCGCGGGCCGAGCTCTTGAGTCGTCCGAACCGGTCAGCTCGCGTTGCGTTCTGAACGCGCTCGTCTTCCACGAATGTAGGAGCGCGTTCGGGCGGAGCGCCGGCGTGGGCGCCTGGTCGGCAATGTGACCTGAACCTACCCGAGGGCTCCCGCAATCGCGGCGATCGCCGCCCGCTCGGTGTCGCTGACGGGCTCTTCGCCGTGACCGCTCTCCCTGTGTGCGCGGGCGACCTTTTCTGCGAGGTTGATGATGAAGCGCTTGTACTCGTCGAGCTCCTGTGGTGTCGCCTTGCCATCGAGCAGCGTGACGGCCTCGCGTAGGTGCCCCAGACAGTGCTCCTTGAGCTGTTCGAGTGAGCCATACCGCGTGTGATCGATCTCGGGCTTCACCGCGACGATCTCGTCGAGCAGCTCGCTTTCGCCATGGTGTTGGCGCGCCTCGACGTATGCCTTCGCCATCGAGACGGTCTCGCGCAGCGTCCCGCCCCGCTGCGCCGTGATGACGATCATGCCGGCGCTCGGCGGGCCCTCCAGGACCAGATCCCACTCCTGCGGTGTGAAGTCAGCTTTTGTGGTCATTCAACGATCCCTCTCGGTGTCTGGATCCTGCGGGCGAGTGTAGAGGTGATCGTCGACTTCCCGTGGTCGCCCGCCCTCTTGCGTGTGCCCCAGTTGATCGAGCAGCGCCGCAATGTCTGCAGCGGCGTGCCGTACCGGGCCGATTCGGCGTGTCGGTCGGAAAGTGACCCGTCTGCGCAGGTCGTATGGTGGACCACCTGAGACGGTCCCCGCGCGATCAGCCGCCGGCGGTTTGCCGGAGCGCCCGCCGGGTCTCGTCATCGATCGTGCGCAGGTAGGGCGCGACGAGCTCGCCGTAGTCGGCCTTGCGCGCGGCGGGCAGATCCTTCCAGCCGGTGACCGAGCCGCGACACCGCGCGGCACCGCACAGGCACACGGCCGGGAAGTGCTCGATCGTGAAGTTGCGCATGGCGTAGTCGAACGTCAGCTCCTGCCCGGCGCCAATCGGCTGGCGGGCGACGAAGTCGAAGGCCTCCCCGTCGTTGAGGCGGACACCGCAGTTCGGGTCGCAGGAGTGGTTGACCTTCGGTCCCAGGCCGCCGTGGAGCGCCCAGCGGCCGGGACCAATCTGCGTCGCGTGCGAGTCGTTGCCCGTCAGCGCCCCGACCAAGAAGCCGACCATGACGGTCTCGCCAACCGCGAACGGGCGTGTGGCCAGAACCCCATCGCCCTTGCCGTTGGCCGTGCGACGCAACTCGACGCCCTCCTCCTCGGAAGGCTGGGTGCTGCTCGCCTCGCGCTCCGCGAGGACCGGCGATCTGCCGCCACGCGACGCGGTGGCGACGGGCGGCCTGGACGTATGAACGTGGGGCAAGGGAACCCCTTTCGGTTGACGCCCTCGAAGGAGGAGCATAGCCCCGGGGCCATCCGAGCCCCCCGGCGGCTCCCTGTGCTCGCTGGATAACAAGCCCAACAGCCAGCAGGCCGCACACCAGGTTCGCCACGCCGATGCCTCATGCGACTTGACAGGCTCCGCCTAAGCGATCGTGTCGCGAGCCTGCGCCGGTACGACTGCGGCTCGTCCGATGCGAGCGTGAGCGCGGCCCCAGGCTCGAACGCTCGCTGGTCCGCGAAAGCGGCAGTGCGGGGTCTGTTGTTCCGCCTGCCGGCTGGTCACCCGAGGGCGGCGCGGCACCCCGCCACTTCCCGAGTGACAAGCCACCACCCAGGGTCTAGACAGCAAAGGGTCCCGGCGGGCTCCTCATGAACATTTATCTCAACTGAGACGGACTCTTAGGTGGCCTTCATCGAGATGGCGATACTCATATATGCGACGTTCAAGTCGCTACGCACAACGTCCTCCTGAACTGTGCACACCGTCCGGTCCGCTCCCCCCGCGGGCCGGACTTGTTTAAGGGGCCGGCCTCGATGGCCTGTCGCCTGAGCTGCGGATTCCGCGCCTCTAGCGCCCCGGCCGGCCCGGCTGGGCCAGTTCGCCACGCGTCCGGTGTCGCCGCCGCGAAGGCGGACTACGAGCGAGACCGTGAGGACGGTCTCATGAGGGCTTTACCCGACCGTCAGGGAGGCCCGCGAGTGTCTGTCTCGAAATGGTGGATCGAACATCACCGCAAGATCAATGAGGGAGATTTCATGGCCAGAATCATCGTGACGACCGATCCAACGACCCAACACGCCGCTCCAGTGCTGCTGGACGAGAACGTCGACTCGGTACATCTCGATAGCGACGACAACGCGGCGCAGCTCATCGAGCGGCTCGGCTGGGCGATCAACGACGCCGAGAACACCCAGCGGGCGGAGCTGGCGCTGAACCGATGACGCTTCCGAGGCGGCCTGCGCCTATGCGTGGGTCGCCGGGGTGAGTCATTCTCGGCACGCACATCGCGCTCGCGGGCCAGCCCCCCTCCTCTCTCAGGGCCGGCGCCTCTCCTCCTCTCTCAGCTCAGACGACGCCGACGGTGGCGCGATCGCGGTGCTGCCCCTCGTCGGCTGCGTGATGCTCGTCGCGCTCCTTCTGCTCGGCGTCGTCGCGCTCCTGATTCTCCGCGTCTTCGATCGCCCAGCAGATGCGTTCGAGTAGCCAACTAGCGCCTGACGGTAGGAGACCTCGTCCAGGTTGTCCAGGAGCCCGTCGAGCTGGTCGGTCTCGACGATGCCACGCCCCCGACACGACGTCGGATGCGCTGAGCGGGCAAGATCGTGTCGATGGTCGAGTCTGAGACGCGCACCTATTCTGCTGCCATGGCTGCCTGCTCGCCGATTGTGCGCGGCTGGAGCCGACTCGCGGTGGTTGGCCTCGAGCATCTACCGGATCACGGACCTGTGCTCCTGGCCGTCAATCACGACAGCTACTGGGATCCAGTGGCGGTCGGAGTCGCTGCGCTGCCTCGGCGGCAGATCCGCGCGCTCGCGAAGGCGTCGATGTGGCGAATCAAGGGGTTGAACCGCATCCTCGACGGAATGGGGCAGATCCCGATCGAGCGGGGAACGACGGACGCGGCGGCGCTTGAGCGCGCCATCGGGGAGTTGCGCTCGGGCGCGTGTCTCGGCATCTTCCCGGAGGGCACTCGCAGCCTCGGCCGAGATTTGCGGGCCCGAGGCGGCCTCGGCCGTTTGGCCGAGGCTGTGCCCGAGGCTCGCGTATTGTGCTGTTCGGTGGCTGGAACCACCGACATCGCGCGCTTCCCGAAGCGACCACATGTTCGTGTGCGCTTCTTCCCGCCTGCCGGTGGCGGGCTTATGAGCAACGAGAGCGCCGGCGATCTCACCGCCAGGCTGATGTCCGAGATCCGCGCGGATGCGCCGATCGCTGCGGCCGGCAGACGCCCGGCGCGAGTCCAGTGATCGCTCGAAGGTCGAACATGTGTGAGTGGCTCTGGCAGGCACGCTCGTCCACGGTGTATCGCGTCCTATCAAGACCTCGCTGGACGGGAACCGTGCCACTCCGTACTCTTGCTGCACTCTCAACCCGTGATCAGTCCGCACCCGCTCCGGACGAGTTGTAGTCGTATCGGCCTCCGGTCGGCAGACTTCCGCTTGGCCTTGGCGGAAGCATGCGTCTGCCGGGCGCCGCGCGAGACGCCCGCGCCTCGTCGTGGGTGTCGCACAAACGGCCGGGGGGGCGTCGCTGGGAGCTACGCGGGCTTGCGCCAGGGCCCCAGAAGCGGGCGCTGGTCTGCTTGCCGACGACGTGTCAGCGGCGGGCGAGCCGGCGGCCGCTCTCTGTCTTGGGCGGCGTGTAGTTGAGCTGGTAGTGGTGGTAGAGGGTTGACTCATCCGCCTGGGAGAGCTCCTCGCCGTGCAGTGCGATGTCGGGCGCGTCCTCTACCTGTGCCAGAGAGACCGCCGCTTCGAGACTATCCGGCCCGACCTTGACTCCACCCAGCGGCACAAAGGTCAGGTGGCGGCCGATGAAGCCTTCCTTGATGGTCGCGAACTGCGGCTCATCCGTCTCGACGTCGACGTAGACGTCTTGGAGCTTGCCGATCTTCTCGCCGTTGCGGTCTATGAGCATCTTCCCGTGCCACTCGGTGACGCTCCACTCAGCAACCTGCTGGTGCTCGGCGACATTCAGCGCGGCATCGTGCTCTTGCTCGGTTACTCCCGGCGTGGCATCTTGCTGTCCCTCGGCCATCGTTTTACGCCTCCAGGTCTCACGTCGCGGACTAGCGACTGATGCATAGTGATCACTACACGGGTTCGTGGGGCTAGCTGCGGCGGGGGCTCCGTGTGACTATGAAGAAGAGCGATATCACGAGGCCCGCCCCGCCAACGATCATCAAGATCAGCCCGACTGTCGCCAGCGAGACGCCCGACACACTCGCCGTCACCGCATAGCGCAAGATGGCACCGACGGCGATCAGCAACAGTGCTGTACCAACGGTCATAGGAGCCCGACTATCCGATGCACCGTTCCGGAGGTTGTCACGGAGCACTGGCGCCGAATGGCCGGACGGCCGGTAATCAGTGTCATCGAGGCTGCACCCCTACCGTCGGGAAAGAGCAGAACGCCCGAACGGGCGTCATACCGGCGTGTGCTCACGGTCGTTCAGCTCCGGTCGACCTTGTGCTTTACGTCTTCGAGCGCGTGCTCCGCTTTCTCCACGACTGAGTCGAGCTTGCCCTTGAGCTTGCCCTTGTCCTCCTGGCGCTCTCCCTCACGCTTGGTCTCCTCGTCGCCGGTCACGGCGCCGACGGCCTGCTTCGCGCGGCCGCTGATCTTGTCGGTTTGCTCGCCCATCATGGGCCTCCCGGGGTTGTTGTGCGTTGTAGCCCGGTCTCATCGCCCAATCGACGAGGAGCCAGGCCGAAGGTGTAGATGCTCACAGCGAGTGCCCGCGAACGACGGGCACGCAAAGACGGTTGGAGAGCGCGCCTCATCTCACCGGCCGTAATAGCGGCCTCGACCAAAAAAGGCGAAGAGCACCAAGATGATGACGAGCACCCACAGCAGCGGACTCACGGCGATGCTTCCAACCAGCGCCAAGACGATCAGAACGACCAGCAGAAGCACGATGAGATCCATGCCTACGACCCTACGCCGACACGTGCAAAGGCCATCCGTGACATCTACTGGCGAACAACCGGTAAGTCCGCGGACGCGAGGGTTACCTCGGTGCCCAATGGGTCAGCCTGGCCGGACTCGAGCAGGCGAACCACCGCGTGCGCCAATCAGGTCCTCGACGGGGCAACTCTTGCATGCTCCGTGGGCGACCCGCTGGAAGGCGGCCCTCGGTTTCGCTTCCGCGAGCAAACGCGCGCGAGGATCGCGCTGGCGCTCACTTTCGCAGCGGACGACCTCCGAGCGCGTCGGCCGAGGGTCGGAAGACGCCTGCTTCGCCCGGCCTAAGCGATCGTGTCGCGAGCCTGTGCCGGTACGACTGCGGCTCGTCCTTTGCGCTCGTCTGCTCGGCTGTCGCTCGGACGCTCGCTGAGTGAGCAATGCAGCGCCGGCGGCGTTAGCGATCAGCCGAGAACGGAGCGGTCGCACGCGCGGCTTATGAAGCTCTCAGGAGCGGCGATTTGCCGGGGGTCGGGAGCTATTTCGCCGATGACGTTGTGTGGGAAGCGCCCGACACGCTGCCGACCGGCGGCGTCATCCGTGGCCGCGACGCCGTCCTCGAGCAGTAGGGTGGAACGATGGGAAGGCAGGCAGGCGTCGTGCTTTACGTGCTCGCGCTGGTAACCGTCGTGGTCGGCGTGGACGTCTTGTTCTTCAGGCATAGGTTCTGGGAGCGCCTGATGGTAAACGTCGGGATTGTCCTGGTGTTCGCGGCGTTCTATTTTAGGTTCCTGAAGCGAGCATGAGCGGGACGCCCCGATGAACGCAGCCAACGACAACGCCGCTCGGAAAGGTCTTCGCGGATGGTGGGCATCTCCCCCGCGACCCGGCATGCAACGCCTGATCAATCCATGGGTATACCGCCACCTCCGCGCCTTTGGGGTCACGCGTATTGCCGGTGGCTTTGTCGCGGCCACCGCGGGCGTCGTGTGCCTCTCGTACGCCGCCTACGGATGGGCAGCCTTCTTCCTGGTTCTTGGGGTGCTGAACCTCGCGGGTGGCTACTGGTACATCGCTATCGCTCGCTCCTCACCTCCCCGAGCCTGAGCCCGCGCGCGGCGACATCGCCGCGATTGATCCTCCCGACTGACCGTCGTGAAAGCTCCACCAGGTCGGGGGTCGTGGACTCCTCGGCTGCCATTGCGGAAGCATCACCTACGCCTCTGGCTACCGCTTTAGGAACCGTAGCGAGCACCCAGGCAACAGTCGAGCAGCGCGCCCACCGATACCGACAGCAGGGCAGTACCCCAACGCATCAAGCCATCCCCCCGCCGCATCAGGACGCCCTCCCCCTGTCAAGGCCAAGACTCGCTTCGGGCAGCACAGCGCCCGAGCCGGTGGGTTTGCTGCCAGTCATGGCTGTCAGGTTACGTGTCTGACACGCGCCCGACCGCGATGACGGGCGAGCGGCGGGTCAGCCCCAGAGATGGCGCTTCGGCGATGCGAAACGGCTAGGCTGCCGAGGAGCGTCTGATCGGCGCTCGCTGGCTACCCGTCCACGCGTGCGGGCGGGGACCGCGGTTCGAAAGACGGGTTCATGATGGGCAAGACGAGACTGCCGGGGTTCCTGTTGGGTTTGACGGCCGTCGTGCTGACGCTGTCTACCGCATGCGCCAGCGCCGCGTCCAACAGGACGCTGCTGGAACTGAAGGCGGGAGGCAAGCCGCTGGCGGTGGGCGGCGAAGTCCTGCTTGTGGCCGGATACTCGCTGGGCCCGTGTTATTGGGAAGAACAGGACTTCAAGGTGGCGGTGAACCGCTCCAAAGCCGACAAGCTCGTCAGGACGGGCGAAGCGGGGCAGATCGAAAACTGCGGCGGAGGCGCCAAGGCGATTGAAATCACGAGCGCCAAGAAGATGATCGTGAAGCTGGCGCCGATGCGCATCGACCTAGAAGGGCCGTGCGTGTACGAATTCAAGGAAGTCTCCGGCACGTTTGCACAGAGAGAATGGGGCCCCGAAATCTATGGCACCGCTACCGGCAAGCTCGACAAGGCCAAGAGCGCGCGATCCCCGGCGTGCGCTAAGACCCGCACGACGATATTCGACGTGGCCCTGAGCGGGATCGAAACGGCACTCATCAGCTGAGCGCCCGCGCCCCGCTCGCGCAACCACCTTCTGCAGCTTCACTCAAACCCGCTGCATCGGGTCATCCGTGCCTACGTCGCGTCGAAAGCAGGCGCGACGTCGCCAGCCGATGAGACGGCTGGGTTTCGTCCAGAGCGAGCGCGCGGATAGTCGGCGAGCACATTGCTTGTTTGCGCATTGCGAGAGCCGTGATCAGATCCCATTTGGGCCTGATCACGGCCGTCGCGTCCCCGCACCTGCCCGCTGAAGCTACGGCGTGAGGCGGAACGGCGGGTAGCGGTCGGTCACCAGCACGTGGGCGTAGGCGATCACCCGGTTGGTCCAGCGGCCGACGCCGACGAGGAAGTCGAACATCCCGCGCGGGAAGCGACCTGTGAACAGGATCGCGAACCAGGCGGCGATCACGACGAAGAAGGCGGCGATGTAGAGGAAGAACAGCACCACGTAGTGCGGGATGGCCAGTAGCCACTTGACCAACGGCAGCCAGCGGTTGAGCTCGTTGCGCGCGTCCGGATAGGGAAACTCGAGGTGCACCGCCTGATGCTCGTCCGTGGAGGGATAGCGGTCCTCCATCAGTGCCAGGTAGACGCCGACCCGAGCGGAGAAGCGCATCAGCTCGAGGTTCCAGTCAAACCACCAGCGTGGGTACTTCTGGCGGAACAGGATCAACAGCAGCGCGGGCAGCACGACCAGGCCGGCAGCGCCGAACGCCCCCGCGGCCCTCCCGCCACCGTAGGCGTAGCCGCCGCTCTCAATCAGGGCGAGCACGATCGCGATCGGAATGACCATGAACAGGCGAAAGAAGGTGGTCAGGCGGTTGAGCGGCCGCTCCGGGTAGTCGACCGAGTACTGGACGGGATACGGCGCGTCGGGGTTCATCGGATGCCTTTCGTTGTGGTGTACGGCGTACACTCGTCTGTGGAACTATAGGTGTACGATGTACACTTGTCAAGGGCAATGACGAAACAGAAGATCGCGAACCGGAAACCGCTGAGCAGCGCTCGTGTGCTGCAGGCTGCCGTCGCCCTCGCCGACGAGGCCGGGCTCGAAGCGTTCAGCATGCGCGGTCTTGCACAGGAGCTCGGCGTCGTGCCGATGGCGCTCTACAAGCACGTCGCCAACAAGGAGGAGCTCCTCGATGGCATGGTCGACATCGTCTTCAGCGAGATCGAGCTCCCTTCCGGGGACCTCGAGTGGAGGTCCGCCATGCAGCGCCGGGCGATCTCAACGCGCGAGGCGCTGCAGCGCCACAGTTGGGCGATCGGGATGATGGAGTCGCGGCACCCGGGGCCGGCGAACCTGCGAAACCACAATGCGGTGATGGGCTGCCTGCGGAAGGCTGGCTTCTCGTTTGAGATGGCGGTCCACGCCTATTCGGTCCAGGACGCCTACATCTACGGCTTCGCCCTGCAGGAAAAGGATCTAGGGTTCGAGACCCCAGACAGTGCCGGAGAGGCCGCGCAGCGGAGGACGGAGACGATCGGCGCGCTTGAGAACTACCCGTACCTCGTCGAAATCGCTACGAAGCTCCCCGAGTCCGGGTACGACAACGCCATCGAGTTCGCATGGGGGCTCGATCTCATCCTCGACGGCCTCGACCGGCTACGCCGCGAAGCCTGAGTCGCCGCGCCGTTGCGATCGGGCTGGCTGCAGACGCTCGCTCCGGACGAAGACCAAGTCCACGACGCAGTGCGGCGACCCCGCCATCCGCCGGTGCCGTCATCCCGGTGTCACTACGCGAGGGCGCCCGGGACCTCCTCTTTGAGACCCTGCCTGATCTGCTCGCGCAGCTCCGGTGTGTCTGTGTGCCCATGCGCCGTCACCGCATGCACCACGGCCGCGTCCAGGACATGCTCGTCGCTGCCCGCCATCGTCAGATCGCAGCCGCTTTCGCTCGGCATCTCACGACAGTCGATGTACTTGCGAGACATAGCTCCTCCATCATTTCGTTTGCTCGGGATGAGAACCGCTCTTCAGTCAGCGCGCGCCTGCGACGTGCCTAGGTATGGCGCCGAGTGCCAGGAGATCGCTACCATACCTACTAGTAAGTAGGCAGTCAACCTGACTGCGATGATGCGGCGATGGCCACCACAGAGCGCTACAGAGCCCCCAGCCCGGACACCGACCCTCAGCCTGTGAGCACGCGCTCTCGGATCCTGGACGTCAGCGAAAGGCTCGTCCAGGTCCGTGGCTACAACGGCTTCAGCTACGCGGACGTGGCCGCTGAGCTCTCGGTTACCAAGGCGAGTCTCCACTACCACTTCCCGAGCAAGGCCGAGCTCGGGAGCGCCGTCATCGCACGCTATGCCGAGCGCTTTGCCGATGCGCTCGCGACGATCGACGCCGAGGTAGCTGCGCCTCCGGCCAAGCTCGCCACCTACGCGGGTCTCTATGCGGAGGTCCTGCGCGAGGAGCGCATGTGCCTGTGCGGCATGCTCGCCGCCGAGTATCAGACGCTGCCGAGCCGGATCCGCGATGCGGTGATCGGATTCCTCGACGACAACGAGGCATGGCTGGCTCGGGTTCTCGAGCAGGGTCGCAGCGACGGCAGCCTGCGCTTCTGCAACTCAGCCGCAGACACCGCCAGGAGCATCGTCAGCGCCCTCGAGGGGGCGATGCTCGTGGCACGACCCTATGGCGCGGTGGAGCGCTTCGACACCGCCGCCGCACAGTTGCTCGCAAGCCTCGCCGGCAGCGAGTAGGGGCATTCGCAAGCTACCTCGCCGATCCCGACGCACCGGTCCCGTCGCGTGAGCCCTGCATGTATAACCGAGCCGGATTGGGCACAGAGGAGCCGTCCCTGAGCACGCGGATGAGGCTGGAGATGGCTGGCATGACGCGCTGCTGATGGAGCTCCTGGCTGGGGAGGAGCGCGATTGAAGCGGTGGCGGGTTTGGAGCCTTCGGGCGGCCGCGCCCAAACCGCGGCCTTTGGGCGCGCCTGCGGACAGGAGGCCAACTAGACTACGCCCCACTGCGCCCGTAGCTCAGCTGGATAGAGCGTCGGTCTACGGAACCGAAGGTCAGAGGTTCGAATCCTCTCGGGCGCGCCAATTTTCTCGCGGTCAAACTCTGGCCCCAAAGAATGGGGGTCGGCGTTTGGCCGTCTTTGAACCCGGCGGGCGGGCGTTGGGGCGTTGTCGTGGGATCGCCGCCGGATGAGGCGCGGCGCGATGATTCGGGCGTATGGCGGCTCGATGGTGGCCTCTTGCACTTCGCCGTCTTCTCCGACGCGGATTTCGCTGAAGAAGATTTGGTTCAGGAGTCTGCGCCCGAGGTCGCTTGCGGCCAGGTAGGTATCCAGGGGCTTCTCTGTGAGCGTTAGCGCGTCTGCGAGAGCCTGGGTGATGTCGGCGAGCTGGACCTCGGAGCGTCCCAGGAGCTGGTTGAGGGTTTTCTCCTCCGTTTCGATTCGCTCGGTCTGGCGGCGCATCACGGTGTCGGCTACGCCGCCCTTGAAGTGCAGTTCGAGGAGCTTGGTCTGTTCGTCTTCGAGTGTCTGGAGGCGTCGGCGGTGCCGGGCGGCCGCTCGTTGGATGACCCCGACGTGCTCGGCGGCTACCGCCTCGACCGCAGCGCGGATCTCAGCGACGGACTTCTTGGAGAGTTTGAGCGACCAATAGAGCGCGGCGACCTCGATCTCAACTTTGTCGACTCGGTAGTGCCGGGACTCGCATGTCCCGCCGTTGCGGGCTCTGCGTCGAACGCAGCTGAAGTATTCGTAGAGGCCGCCGGACCCTCGGTGCTTGCCGTAGATCAGGCGGGCTCCGCAGTTGGCGCATGTCAGGCTGCCCTTGAGGTAGTGCAGGTGACGGCGCGGCCGGTCCCCGGCTGCGCGCTGGGCGTCGAGTCTCGTTTGGACGCGGTCAAAGACCGCTCGGTCGATGAGCTTGGGGTGTCGGCCCTCGATTGCCTTTCCCATGTAGATGACCGTCCCGATGTAGTACGGGTTGCGAAGCAGCGTGTGGACGCCATTGCGGGACAGCGGCTTTGACGGCTTCTTGCGGGTCGGACGGCTCGTGAGGCCGTGTTCTTCCAGACTGTCTCGCAAGCGGGTGATGCTGTACTCACCTGTGTCGTAGAGATCGAAGGCAAGTTGCACGAGGTGGGTGCGTTCTTCGTCGATGATGATGGAGTTGATCAGTCTCCCTTCGAACTCAACGGGCGCGTGCTTGTAGCCGACCGGAGCGGTAAACGGTGTGCCGCCCGCCAAGTGCTTCTGGATCTGGCCCTTGCGGATCTCAGTCGCCAGGTTCTCGTTCTCATACTCGGCGAAAGCGGCGTGGATGCGGTGGTTGAGCTTGCCCGCGGGTGTCGCGTCGATGTGCTCGAGCACTGAGGCGAGTTGCGCCCCCGCTTGGTTGAGGCGGTAGTCGATCACAGCGTCGTCCATCGCCTTACGGGCGAAGCGGTTGAGCTTGTGAACGATGACGTAGTCGACGTTGCGCTCTCGCTCGATGTCGGCCACCATTTCCAAGAACTTAGGTCGGTTCTTGGTCTTGGCGGACTTGGCAAGGTCGACGTACTGTCCGACCACCACGGCTCCCAGTTCAGCCGCCTTGCGTTCGCACGCCTCACGCTGCGCCGGGATCGAGTAGCCCTCGTCGCCGTAGCCGCGCTCTACCTGCTGCTCACTTGAGACCCGCAGGTAGATGACGGCCCTCTTGGCGGCTGGTGAGGTTTCATCTCCAGCGGCAATTGTGGGTGTAGCTACTTCCTGCGGAAAAAGTAGGGTGTTGGGGGGCTTGTTCTGTCCGGTCTGATCGCCAGAATGTCCTGCAAATGAGCGGGTTTCTGGTCGAAGGGGGTCGGTATGTTGACGTTGTCTGCGGGGCAGGTGGAGTGCTTGTGGGACGAGGCGTTGCCGGTCGAGGTCAGGGAGTTGCCGCGGGATCTGGCGGCGCTGGATTTGTTGCTGTCGGATCCTCGGTTGCTTGGGCCGATCGTGGAGCGTTTTCGCCAGGAGGTGTTGGAGTCGGGTCGGGCGGTGTTGAGCGATGGTCGTCCGACGATCGCGATGGAGAGCTTCATTCGATTGATGGTGCTCAAGACGCGCTATCGGTGGGGGTATCGGACGCTTGTGGCGGAGGTCTCGGACTCGATTCACTTGCGGCGGTTCTGTCGGATCTCGTTGAGCGAGCGGGTGCCGGACGAGTCGACGGTCCGCAAGCTGACCAGGCGGCTGGGCTCAGAGACGGTGAGCGAGGTAACGCGCACGTTGATCGCAAGCGCGACGCGCTCCAAGCGCTTTCGTCCTCGTGCGGTGCGGATCGACTCGACGGTGATCGAGGCGGATGTGAAGTATCCGACCGATGCAGGGTTGGCCGCGCATGGGGTCAGGGCGCTGGCACGGGAGGGCCGCAGGCTGGCGCAGCGGATCGGCGAGAGCAAACGGCGGGTGCGGGATCGCTCGCGGGCGATCGGTCGCCGGCTGCGGGGGATCACACGCACGATCCGGGCTCGTTCGGGGGAGGCGAAGGCCGAGGTGCTCAA